>Ga0247813_10000679_pt1 | contig 29341 bp, 23 predicted proteins | sample UWRJL169409C1_FD_180719 | JGI IMG/M metagenome (GOLD analysis project Ga0247813, IMG submission 180719) | Plant litter microbial communities from Arlington Agricultural Research Station in Wisconsin, United States - UWRJ-L169-409C-1 | ecosystem: Environmental > Terrestrial > Plant litter >...
GTGATCGGCTCTGCGGCGACCGAGGCGTCGGGGAACTTGACGGTCCGCCCGATCACAGTCTGCATGAGCGTGTCGCCGAAGGCCTCGTACACCCGGGCCACGACCTCGCGGGAGTGCAGCGTGCGCGGGTCGAACATCGTCGCGATGATCCCGTCGACCTCGAGACGCGGGTTGAGCCTGTCGCGGACCTTCTCGATGGTCTCCACGAGCAGGGCGACACCGCGCAGCGCGAAGAACTCGCACTCGAGCGGGATGAGCACCCCGTGCGCGGCGGTCAGCGCGTTGACGGTCAGCAGACCGAGCGACGGCTGGCAGTCGACGAGGATCACGTCGTAGTCGTCGAGGACAGGGCGCAGCACGCGGGAGAGCACCGACTCGCGGGCCACCTCGCCGACGAGCTGGACCTCGGCGGCCGACAGGTCGATGTTGGCCGGCAGCATGTGCAGGCCCTCGACGTTGGTCGGCACGATGATGTCGTGGATGTCGGCCGAGCGCTCCATGAGCAGGTTGTAGACCGTGCGGTCGAGCTCGTGGGGGTTGATCCCCAGCCCGACAGACGCGGCGCCCTGAGGGTCGAAGTCGACGATGAGCACCCGGCGCCCATACTCCGCGAGGCAGGCCGCGAGGTTGATGGTGGTCGTCGTCTTGCCGACGCCACCCTTCTGGTTGCACATCGCGATGATGCGCGCGGGACCGTGCCCCGAGAGCCGCGCGGGCTCGGGGAAGTCGGGAAGGAGGCGCCCCACCGGGTCGCGGCGGGGCTCGTTGATCTCGGTGCTGCTCGGGGCCTGACTACTCACGCGGCAACGCTACCGCAGCCCTGCGTCACGCGGCTGCAAGCGCGCCGTGCCGGGCGCGGGAGGGAGGCGGGCCCGGCGCTCAGCCGGCTGTCGAGACCGACGTCTCAGGCGAGCGCGCGTGGGTGCGACTGCACGTAGACCTCGCGCAGCGAGTCGGCCGTGACCATCGTGTACAGCTGCGTCGTGGTCACCGACGCGTGCCCGAGCAGCTCTTGGACCACACGGACGTCGGCGCCGCCCGACAGCAGATGGGTCGCGAAGGAGTGCCGCAGGGTGTGCGGAGAGATGTGCTCGGCGCCTGGCAGCCCGGCGGCCTCGGCCGAGGATCGCAGCACCTGCCACGCGCTCTGCCTGCTGAGCCGGGCGCCACGGGTGTTGAGGAACACCGCGGGTGTCCCCCGCCCGGCGGCCATGAACACCGGCCGGGTCCGCACGAGGTACGCCTGGAGAGCCTCGACGGCGAAGGACCCGACGGGCACCACGCGCTCTTTGCTGCCCTTGCCGAACAGCCTCACGGCCTCGAGCCCTGGGGTGAGGTCGAGGTCGTCGATGTCGAGGTTCACAGCCTCGGAGATGCGCGCCCCGGTCGAGTACAAGAGCTCGAGCAGCGCACGGTTGCGGACGGCTGCGACACCGTCGCCCGCCCCGGCGGCCGCGAGCAGGCGCTCGACGTCGTGGGTCGAGATGGCCTTGGGGAGCCGCTTGCCCTGGCTCGGCGGACGGACCGCGGCAGCGGGGTTGGTGTCGACCTGCCCCTCGGCGACGCAGAAGGCGTGCCAGCCGCGCACGGCGGCGAGGCTGCGCGCAGCCGAGCCCGCGGCGAGCGGAGCCCGACCGTCCGAGCCAGTCCGGACCGCCGTGACGTAGTCCTCGACGACGGTCGTCGTCACGTCGCCGAGGGAGAGCTCGCGGGACTCGAGATACCCGACGTAGCGGTCCAGGTCCCGCCTGTACGCGGCGACGGTGTTGGCGGAGCGCCCGCGCTCGATCGTCAGGTGGTCCAGGTACCCCTGGACGGCACGACCCAGGATGTCGCCCCGGGTGCCCGCTGCGACCACCCGGTCACCTCAGAAGGGGAGGAAGACGTCGACCGCGACGGCGACGAACAGGAGCGTCAGGTACGTGATCGAGCCGTGGAAGACCTTCATCGCGCCGAGCTTGCCGCGGCTGGGGTCTGCGGCACGGCGGTACATGCCGATGCACTGGGCGAGGAACCACGCACCGAGCAGCGAGGCGACGACGGCGTAGACCCACGTCATGCCCTCGAGGGGCACGAGCGCGAGGGAGCAGGCGATCATGGCGACCGTGTAGATGATCATCTCGCGGGCGACCTTGAGGTCGTCGGCGACGACGGGGAGCATCGGCACGCCGGCCTCGGCGTAGTCGCGGCGGAACTTCATCGACAGCGGCCAGTAGTGCGGAGGCGTCCAGAAGAAGATGACCAGGAACAGCGCGACGGCGCCCCAGCTCAGGCCGCCGGTCACGGCCGACCAGCCGATGAACACGGGCATGCATCCCGCGATCCCGCCCCACACGATGTTCTGCGGGGTGCGGCGCTTGAGGATCATCGTGTAGCCGACCACGTAGATCGCGATCGCACCGGCGGTCAGCAGGGCCGAGGCCATGTTGACGAAGACGGCGAACCAGACGAGCGAGACTGCTCCGAGCACCAGGCCGAAGATCAGCGCGTTGCGGGGCGAGACCTCACCGGTGACGATCGGGCGCCGCTTGGTGCGGTTCATCTTCTCGTCGATGTCACGGTCGATGTAGCAGTTGAGGACACCCGAGGCACCCGCAGCGGCAGCGCCGCCGACGAGGGTCGCGAGCACGAGCCAGAGGGAGGGGAAACCGCCCTCGGCGAGCATCATCGTCGGGATCGTCGTGACGAGCAGGAGCTCGATGACGCGCGGCTTGGTCAGCGCGACGTACGCCCCGATCCTCCGGCGCAGCACTGCGCCCTTGGTCTGCTGCCCGACCGCAGGCAGCGGCTCACCTGCCACGTGGTCGCTGGGCAGGTGGGCCGAGGCGGGACTCGATGTGTGCACGCGTGCCGATTTCCGTTCTGCGTCCGGGAGAGGCCGGCCTCGTCGCGGGATGATCCGCGTCCAGGCCAGCACAACGTCTGACTCATCGTACGTGCCCTAGGTCGTTCGTCCCGGCCATCCGCGCTCACTAGAGATGTGATCTGTGCGGACGACTCGTCACCCGCCCGACCGCGACACGATTGTTAACGTTCACACTTCTGTCCCCCGGAGGCGCTAGCCTGCCGGGAGATGTTGCACAGCCATCCCGGACGAGCCTGCGCTCGACGTCTGCCCGACACCTGCCCGACGACGAGCAGAGGTCAGGCAGGCAGCGGGACGGCCGCGGGCTCCGCTGACCGTCACACGGACGTGACCGCCCCTCACAGGGCTCACGAGCGTAGGGTGGAAGGCGGAATCCAGAGCGACAGTCGGGCCCGCCCGCCGACGACCACGGCCTCGCCGTGACCGTACGACGCACCAGCCCGCCACCTGCTGGCGTCCTCCGACGCCTCGCAGGCTCTGACCACGACGAATTCGGGCGTGCACGCACGCCACGACAGAGATGAGGTTCGGTGAACTCCTTCACCCCAGCGCAGCAGCCCTTCGACTGGTCCGAGCTCGACGACCGTGCGGTCGCGACCATCAAGGCCCTCGCCGCCGACGCCGTCGAGAAGGTCGGCAACGGTCACCCGGGTACCGCGATCTCGCTCGCGCCCGCCGCGTACACGCTGTTCCAGAAGGTCATGCGCCACGACCCGAGCGACTCGCACTGGGTCGGTCGCGACCGCTTCGTGCTCTCGGCCGGCCACTCGTCGCTGACCATCTACCTCCAGCTCTTCCTCTCGGGCTACGACGTCGACCTCGACGACATCAAGTCGCTGCGCACCTGGGGCTCCAAGACCCCCGGTCACCCCGAGTACACGCACACCGACGGTGTCGAGATCACCACCGGCCCCCTCGGCCAGGGCCTCGCCTCCGCCGTCGGCATGGCCATGGCGGCCCGTCGCGAGCGCGGTCTGCTCGACCCGAGCACCGCCCCCGGCGAGAGCCCCTTCGACCACTCGATCTTCGTGATCGCCGGCGACGGCGACCTGCAGGAAGGCGTCACCTCCGAGGCCTCGTCCCTCGCGGGTCACCAGCAGCTCGGCAACCTCGTGGTCATCTACGACCAGAACCAGATCTCGATCGAGGACGACACCAACATCTCGTTCTCCGAGGACGTCCTCGCGCGCTACGAGTCCTACGGCTGGCACACCCAGCGCGTCGACTGGACTCAGGGTGGCACCGGCTACGTCGAGAACGTCGAGGAGCTGCACGCAGCGCTCTCGGCTGCGAAGGCCGAGACCGGCAAGCCGTCGATCATCGCGCTGCGCACCATCATCGGATGGCCCTCGCCGAAGAAGCAGAACACCGGCAAGATCCACGGCTCGGCCCTCGGTGCCGACGAGGTCGCCGGCCTCAAGGTGAACCTCGGCCTCGATCCCGAGAAGTCCTTCGACGTGGCTGACGACGTCCTCGCCCACGCCCGCGAGGTCGGTGCCCGCGGCGCCGAGGGCCGCAAGGCCTGGACCGTCGGCTTCGACGCGTGGAAGACCGCCAACCCCGAGGGCGCAGAGCTCCTCGAGCGCCTCACCACCCGCACCCTCCCCGAGGGCTGGGACTCCGTGCTCCCGACCTTCGAGGGTGGCAAGGACGTCTCGACGCGCGCCGCCTCCGGCAAGGTCCTCACGGCCCTCGCACCCGTGCTCCCCGAGCTCTGGGGTGGGTCGGCCGACCTCGCCGAGTCGAACAACACCACCATGGAGGGCGAGCCGTCCTTCATCCCGGCCGAGCACTCCACGGCGGCCTGGACCGGCAACCCGCACGGGCGCACGCTGCACTTCGGCATCCGTGAGCACGCCATGGGCGCGATCCTCAACGGCATCGTGCTGCACGGTGGCACCCGCGCCTACGGCGGCACGTTCCTGGTGTTCTCCGACTACATGCGCCCGGCGGTCCGCATCGCGGCCCTCATGCGCATCCCGTCGACCTTCGTCTGGACGCACGACTCGATCGGTCTCGGCGAGGACGGCCCCACGCACCAGCCGATCGAGCACCTCGCCGCGCTGCGCGCCATCCCGGGTCTCGACGTCGTCCGCCCCGCGGACGCGAACGAGGTCGCCTGGGCCTGGAAGACGATCCTCGGCCACACCGACCGTCCCGCCGGCATCGTCCTGACCCGTCAGAACGTCCCGACCTACGAGCGTGGAGAGGGTGCCGCCACCGGCGAGACCTTCGCCTCCGCGGCCGGTGTCGCGAAGGGTGCCTACGTGCTCGCCGAGGCGCCGAACGGCACCCCGGACGTCATCCTCATGGGCACAGGCTCCGAGGTCCAGCTGGCGGTCGACGCCCGCGAGGCCCTCAAGGCCGAGGGCGTCAACGCCCGCGTCGTGTCGATCCCGAGCCGCGAGTGGTTCGACCAGCAGGACGCCGAGTACCGCGAGTCGGTCCTCCCGGCCTCGGTCAAGGCCCGCGTGTCGGTCGAGGCCGCCGTGGCCCAGGGCTGGCGCGAGCTCGTCGGCGACGCCGGCCGCTCGATCTCGATCGAGCACTACGGCGCCTCCGCGGACTTCAAGACGCTGTACCGCGAGTTCGGCATCACGACCGAGGCCGTCGTGGCCGCGGCCAAGGAGTCCATCGAGGCTGCGGGTTCCGCAGCTCCCGGTGCCTCCGCCACCCCCTCCGAGGGCGGGACCGCCGACCGTCCCTGACACGCCGGAACCCCGGACGGTGCGGGCACCCAAGGGTCCCCGCACCGCGAGGTGTGAGGCACGAGACGCACGGCTCTGATCGCGGGCTGCGTCCTTCTCTGATCTGATGGAACAGGGACGGACGCAGCCCGTCGTCGTCTGCCCAGCACGACCGCACGACCCGCACCACCACACGACGAGCACCACCCGCAGCGCGAGCACACAGCACCCGCCGCAGCAGCACCCAGCAGCACGAGGAGAGGTCCACACCGTGACAGAGAACGGCAGCACTCCCACCCAGTCCGAGGCCACGACCCGACTCAGCGCAGAGGGGGTCGCCATCTGGCTCGACGACCTCTCCCGCGAGCGGATCACGACAGGCAACCTCGCCGACCTCGTCGCCACCCGCGACGTCGTGGGCGTCACCACCAACCCGACGATCTTCGCGAGCGCGCTCTCCCAGGGGCAGAGCTACGACGAGCAGCTCACGGAGATCGCCGCGCAGGGCACCGACCTGGACGACGCCGTCTGGGAGATCACCACCCGCGACGTCCGCGACGCCTGCGACGTCCTGCGACCCGTCTACGACCGCTCAGGCGGCGTCGACGGCCGCGTGTCGATCGAGGTCGACCCGCGCATGGCGCAGGACCCCGACGCGACAGGCAAGCTCGCCGAGCGCCTGTGGTCGACCGTGGACCGCCCGAACCTGTTCATCAAGATCCCCGCGACCGAGAAGGGCCTCTCCGCGATCACTGCGGCGATCGCCCAGGGCATCAGCGTCAACGTCACGCTGATCTTCTCCCTCGAGCGCTACTCCGCGGTCATCGACGCGTACCTCACCGGTCTCGAGCAGGCGCTCGAGGAAGGCCGCGACGTCTCCGACCTCGCGTCGGTCGCGTCCTTCTTCGTCTCGCGCGTCGACGGGTCGGTCGACAAGCAGCTCGAGGAGATCGGCTCCGACGAGGCCAAGAGCCTGCTCGGCAAGGTCGCGATCGCCAACGCGCGCCTCGCCTACGAGATCCACCGCGAGACGCTCGCCTCCGACCGCTGGAAGGCGCTCGAGGCACGCGGGGCCCGTCCGCAGCGCCCGCTCTGGGCCTCGACGGGTGTCAAGAACCCCGACTACCCCGACACGCTCTACGTCACGGAGCTCGTCGCACCGGGCGTGGTCAACACCATGCCCGAGAAGACCCTCCAGGCCGTCGCCGACCACGGCGAGATCAGCGGCGACACGATCACCGGGACCTACGACGAGGCGCGTGCGACGCTCGACACGTTCGCGCGTCTCGGCGGTGACCTCGCCGAGGTGACACGTAACCTCGAAGAAGACGGCCTGCAGAAGTTCGAGGCCAGCTGGGACGAGCTGCTCCAGACAGTCCGCGACGGACTCTCCGGGGCCTCCTCCTGAGACACCCAGGACTCAGGTCCTAGAGTCCTGCTAGACATGACTGGTCTGCGGCGCAGCGTCGCAGACCAGTCGTTCGACACGTCAGACAGACAAGTCAGACCGTGGGCGTGACCTGGACAGGCCACACCCGGAGAAGATGGTGGCGCCCGTGAGACCCGCAAAGATCGAAGCCGACTCCAACCCGCTGCGCGATGCGCGCGACCTGCGCCTGCCGCGCATCGCCGGACCGTCCGGTCTCGTGATCTTCGGCGTGACCGGAGACCTCGCCCGCAAGAAGCTCATGCCGGCCGTCTACGACCTCGCCAACCGTGGCCTGCTGCCCCCGGGCTTCGCGCTCACAGGCTTCGCCCGGCGCGACTGGGAGGACCAGGACTTCGCGAAGGTCGTCCACGACGCCGTCAAGGAGCACGCCCGCACGCCCTTCCGTGAAGACGTGTGGAACCAGCTCGCCGAGGGCATCCGCTTCGTCCAGGGCTCCTTCGACGACGACGAGGCCTTCGAGCGCCTCAGCCAGACCGTCGCAGAGCTCGACGAAGAGCGCGGCACCAAGGGGAACCACGCGTTCTACCTCTCCGTGCCGCCGAGCGCCTTCCCCGTCGTCTGCCGCCAGCTCGCCCGCTCGGGCCTGTCGAAGTCGCCCGAGGACGCCTGGCGCCGCGTGGTGATCGAGAAGCCCTTCGGTCACGACCTCGCCTCTGCCCGCGAGCTCAACGACGTGGTCTCCGAGGTCTTCGCCCCCGAAGACGTGTTCAGGATCGACCACTACCTCGGCAAGGAGACGGTCCAGAACCTCCTGGCCCTGCGCTTCGCGAACCAGATGTACGAGCCGATCTGGAACGCCAACTACGTCGACCACGTGCAGATCACCATGGCCGAGGACATCGGCATCGGTGGCCGTGCCGGGTACTACGACGGCATCGGCGCAGCGCGCGACGTCATCCAGAACCACCTGCTCCAGCTCCTCGCCCTCACGGCGATGGAAGAGCCCGTCTCCTTCGCGGCCGACGACCTCATCGCCGAGAAGATCAAGGTCCTCTCCGCGATGCGCCTGCCTAAGGACCTCGGCAAGCACACAGCCCGCGGGCAGTACGCCTCCGGCTGGCAGGGCGGCGAAGAGGTCGTCGGCTACCTCGAGGAAGAGGGCACCGACCCCGCCTCGACGACCGAGACCTACGCGGCGATCCGTGTCGACATCGACACCCGTCGCTGGGCCGGCGTGCCCTTCTACCTCCGCACCGGCAAGCGCCTCGGCCGCCGCGTGACCGAGATCGCCGTCGTGTTCAAGAAGGCGCCGCACCTGCCCTTCGAGTCGACCGCGACGAGCGAGCTCGGCAAGAACGCGATCGTCATCCGCGTCCAGCCCGACGAGGGCATCACGCTGCGCCTCGGCGCGAAGGTCCCCGGCACGGCGATGGAGGTCCGCGACGTCACGATGGACTTCGGCTACGGCCACGCCTTCACCGAGTCCTCCCCCGAGGCCTACGAGCGACTCATCCTCGACGTGCTCCTCGGCGACCCGCCCCTCTTCCCCCGCCACGAGGAGGTCGAGCTCTCGTGGAAGATCCTCGACCCGATCACGAAGTTCTGGGAGAGCAAGGGCACCCCGGACGCGTACCGCTCCGGCACGTGGGGCCCGGACTCCGCCGACGAGATGCTCGCCCGCGACGGCCGGTCCTGGCGTCGGCCCTGACGAGCCACCGGACCTCACCGACCTGCGCCTGACCGACTGAGAGAGCACACCATGATCATCGACATGCCGGAGACGACAGTCAGCGCTGTCGCGCGTCGTCTCATCAAGATCCGCGAGGAGGGCGGGGCGATCGCCCTCGGCCGCGTCCTCACCCTCGTGATCGTCGCCGACGAGAACGAGATCGAGGAGGCGGTCGACGCCGCCAACGACGCGAGCCGCGAGCACCCGTGCCGCATCGTCGTCGTCTCGACCGCCGAGGGCCGCCCCGACCAGCTCGACGCGGAGATCCGCGTGGGCGGAGATGCTGGCGCCAGCGAGGTCATCGTGCTGCGCCCGTCCTCGGTGGTCGCCCAGCACCCGGACACGCTCATCATGCCGCTGCTGCTGCCCGACGCACCGATCGTCGCCTGGTGGCCCAACGAGGTCCCCGACAGCCCGTCGACCGACCTCGTCGGGCAGATGGCGAAGATCCGCATCACGGACAGCCTCAACTGCACCTCGCCGAGCGCCACGCTCGAGACGCTCCGCAAGAACCACCACCCGGGTGACATCGACCTGTCGTGGACCCGCGTGACGGTGTGGCGCGGGCTGCTCGCCGCGATGCTCGACCAGCCGCCCTACGAGCCCGTCACCGGTGTGACCGTCGAGGGCTCCGAGGCGCACACCTCGGTCGACCTGCTCGGCGCCTGGCTCGCCGAGAAGCTGCGGTGCCCCGTGACCATCACGCGGAACACCGACGAGCTGGCGATCACCAAGGTCGTCCTGCACCGCAAGTCCGGCGACATCGTGCTCGACCGTCCCGACGGCCGGGTCGCGACGCTCTCACAGCCCGGTCAGCCGGACCACCGCATCACCCTCCCGGTGCGCTCGCTCCGCGAGTGCCTCTCGGAGGAGCTCCGCCGTCTGGACCCCGACGAGGTCTACGGCGAGGTCCTCGCCAAGGGTCTGCCCCGCGTGACGGCCTCCGCATGAGCCCGCAGTCCCGGCTGGTGGTCGTCCACCCGGACGCGCAGATCCTCGCCGAGGCTGCGGCGTCTCGGCTCCTCACCCGGATCCTCGACCTGCAGTCCGTGCGCTCCCCCGTGCACGTGGTCCTGACCGGCGGGACCGTGGGGATCAAGACTCTCGCGGCCGTCGCGAAGAACCCCGTGCGCGACGCCGTCGACTGGACTGGCGTGCACCTGTGGTGGGGCGACGAGCGCTACCTGCCCGCTGGCGACGCGGACCGCAACGAGACCCAGGCCCGTGAGGCGCTCCTGGACCACCTCGACGTGCTGCCCGCGGAGAACGTGCACGCGATGCCGTCCGTCGACGGTGACGTGGACGTCGACGCGGCTGCGGCGCTCTACGCCGAGGAGCTCGCGCGCTTCGCCCCCGAGGGTGCAGCGGCGCCCGTCTTCGACATCACGCTGCTGGGCATGGGCCCTGACGCGCACGTCGCGTCGCTGTTCCCCGGGCACCCCGGTGGGACCGTGACGGGGCAGAGCACCGTCGGTGTGCGGAACTCGCCGAAGCCGCCGCCCGAGCGTGTCTCGCTGACCTTCGAGACGATCCAGGCCTCCCACGAGGTGTGGATCATCGCCTCCGGCGCCGAGAAGGCCGACGCCGTGAAGGCCGGCCTCGCCGGAGCTGACAAGGCTGAGGCCCCCGTGGCTGCCGCTGTCGGTGCCCAGCTCACCCTGTGGCTGCTCGACTCGGCGGCCGCCGGACGATGACCCACGCAGCCCAGGCTGCGCACGACGAGGGCGAGACCGTGAGCGGTCTCGCCCTCGTCGTGCGCGAGCTCTTCACCCCGCTCGGACTGGCCGTGGTCTCGGAGGTGGTGGAGCCCGAGAGCGCCGAGTACGACGGGATGCTGGTGAGCGTGAGCGGTCTGGATCGTCTGGACCCCGAGGGCGTCCGCACCAGCGACGAACCTGAGGCAATTACCCACGCCCAGGCCCAGGTGAGGGTCCGCTCCGGCAAGATCACCCCGACCAAGGTCGGGCTCTTCGTCACGCACTGGCGGCGGACCGCAGACGGCACCACCGGCCCCTACGGGGTGCACGACAGTGCGGACACGCTCCTCGTCACCGCCGCCGAGCACGGGCCGCACCCGGCACGCGGGGTCTTCGTCTTCGACCGTGCGTCGCTGGTGGCTCACGGCATCGTGGAGGGCGACGGCCACGGCGGCAAGCGCGGCTTCCGTGTCTACCCGCCGTGGTCCCTCACCGCTCCCGGGCAGGCCGCGCGCACCCAGCGGTGGCAGGTCGAGCACTTCGTCCCGCTGCCCCTCGGCGATGGCGACCTGGGACGAGCGCGCAGGCTCTTGGGGCTCTAGCGCGCCGCAGACGGCAGACGGCAGACGGCAGACGGCAGACGGCAGACGGCAGACGGCAGACGGCAACGAGATCGTGACTTCGGAGCGAGATCGGGCCGTGCAGGGATCGATCTCGCTCGGAAGTCACGATCTCGTCGGACGGTCGAGCAGGCACCGGCCAACTCGGGCGAGGTGCGGAGGCTACTGGTCAGCAGCGACCGCGGCTCACTCTGGTCAGCGGCGACCGCGGCGGGCGCGGAGTGCTGCGAGGGCCTCGTCGAGGAGGGCTTCGCCGTCCTCCTCGGAGCGGCGCTCCTTCACGTAGGCGAGGTGCGTCTTGTACGGCTCGTTGCGCACGAGGGGCGGCGGGTTCTCCGCATCCTGGCCGCCCGGGTAGCCGCACCGCGTGCAGTCCCAGTGCTCGGGCGCCTGGGCGTTGCTCTCGATCGAGAAGCTCGGGCGGGTCTCGTGCCCGTTCGCGCAGTAGTAGGAGACGAAGAAGCGTGGCGCTGTCGCGCCCCGCTCGGCCTCGCCCATGGGACCTGCTCCAACTCGCGATCCTCGGATCGCACTACCACCGGCCACTGTGCCGCTCCTGCCAGAGATGGATGGGCTGTCAGATGCCCGTGTCGACCTTGGTGATGAGCCCGAGGAGGACCACCACGACGAACCACACGAGGGCGAAGCCCACGGTGATGCGGTTGAGGTTGCGCTCAGCGACCCCGGAGCTGCCGACGCTGCTCGAGACGCCGCCGCCGAACATGTCCGAGAGCCCGCCGCCCTTGCCCTTGTGCAGCAGGATCAGGAGGATCAGGAAGCCGCTCGTGAGGACGAGCACGACCTGGAGCGCGATACGCAGGATGTCCACAGACTTGTTCTTCCCTCTACGTCGGTGAGGCGCTCACGAAGGAGCACCGATGTTCAGCAGCACGTGGAGCAGGTCGGTCGCCTGCAGGCCGAGGTCGTGACGACCGGGGCGGGGAGTGCAGGTGACGGACACCACGATCCGTGCCGTCTACCAGGATAGACCACCCCACGCTCGTCGAGCGCGAGGCACTCGCAGGAGGCATGACCGGCGGTCAGGACGCTCGTCCTGACCGGACCGGCGACCCGGATCGTCGCCCGGGGCCTGCGACGCACGACAGGGTGGGACCGGACTCCCGGCCCCACCCTGTCGATCGGGCGATCAGCTCGCGGCGGCAGCCTTGAACTGGGCGATCTTGGCGAACTCCTCGGCGTCGAGGCTGGCGCCTCCGACGAGGGCGCCGTCGACGTCCTGCTCCTTCATGAGCTCGGCGATCGACGAGGACTTGACCGAACCGCCGTAGAGCACGCGGACGGCGTCGGCGACGTCGGCCGAGTAGAGCTCGGCGAGGCGGGCGCGGATCGCTCCGGCGACCTCCTGCGCGTCCTGCGGGGTGGCGACCTCACCGGTGCCGATGGCCCAGACGGGCTCGTAGGCGATGACGACCTTGGCGGCGTCCTCGGCCGAGAGGCCCTCGAGGGCGCCGTCGACCTGGGCGAGGGTGTGCGAGACCTGGTCTCCGGCCTTGCGGACCTCGAGGGGCTCGCCGACGCAGATGATCGGGATGATGCCGTGGGCCAGCGCGGCCTTCGACTTGGCGTTGACGAGCGCGTCGTCCTCAGCGTGGTACTGGCGACGCTCCGAGTGGCCGACGGCCACGTAGGAGACACCGAGCTTGCTGAGGAACACGGGCGAGATCTCGCCGGTGTAGGCGCCCGAGACGTGCTGGGAGACGTCCTGCGCACCGTAGGTGAGCTCGAGCTTGTCGGCGTCGACGAGGGTCTGGACGCTGCGGAGGTCGGTGAACGGGGCGAGGACGGTGACCTCGACCTGCGAGAAGTCGTGCTTGGCGTCCTTGAGGGCCCAGGCGAGCTTCTGCACCAGGTGGATGGCTTCCTGGTGGTCCTGGTTCATCTTCCAGTTGCCGGCGATGAGGGGGGTACGGGCGTTGGCCATGTGGTCCTACCTTCGTGAGTCAGGGGTGGGGGCGAGGGTGAGGGCGACGGTCTACGCAGACCGTCGCCCTCCACTGTCGAGCGGGTGTGTCAGGCGTCGAGGACGGCGATGCCCGGGAGAGACTTGCCCTCGAGGAACTCGAGGCTCGCGCCGCCACCTGTCGAGATGTGGCTGAAGCCGGCCTCGTCGAAGCCGAGGATGCGGACGGCTGCTGCCGAGTCGCCGCCGCCGACGATCGTGAAGGCGCCGTTGCTGGTCGCGTCGACGAGGGCCTGGGCGACGGCACGGGTGCCGCCGGAGAAGGCCTCGAACTCGAAGACGCCGGCCGGGCCGTTCCAGACCGCGGTCTTGGCGTCGACGATCTTGGAGGCGAAGAGCTTCTGCGACTCCGGGCCGATGTCCAGGCCGATCTTGCCGTCGGGGATCGCGTCTGCTGCGACGACGGTCGCGGGCGAGTCCGCCTTGAACTCGTCGGCGACGAGGATGTCGACCGGGAGGACAATCTCCACGCCGGCCTTCTCAGCGTCGGCGAGGTAGCCCTTCACGGCGTCGATCTGGTCTTCCTCGAGGAGCGAGTTGCCCACCGAGTAGCCCTTGGCGGCGAGGAAGGTGAAGAGCATGCCGCCACCGATGAGGAGGCGGTCGGCCTTGGTGATGAGGTTGCCGATGACGCCGAGCTTGTCGGAGACCTTCGAGCCGCCGAGCACGACGACGTAGGGGCGCTCGGGGTTGTCGGTCGCCTTCTTGAGGGACTCGACCTCCTTGAGCACGAGGGAGCCGACGGCGGAAGGCAGCGCGAGGGCGATGTCGTAGACGGACGCCTGCTTGCGGTGCACGACGCCGAAGCCGTCGGACACGTAGAAGTCAGCGAGCTCAGCGAGGTCGGCGGCGAGGCTCTGGCGCTCGCTCTCGTCCTTGGAGGTCTCGCGCGGGTCGAAGCGGATGTTCTCGAGGAGGGCGACCTCGCCCTCGCCGAGAGCTGCGACGGTGGCCTTCGCGGACTCTCCGACGGTGTCCTTCGCGAGGGTGACCGGGGCGCCGAGGAGCTCGCCGAGGCGGGCTGCGACGGGCGCGAGCGAGTACTTGTCCTCGGGAGCACCCTTGGGGCGGCCGAGGTGCGCCGTGACGACGACCTTCGCGCCGGCCTCGACGAGCGAGGAGAGGGTGGGGAGCGCGGCACGGATGCGGCCGTCGTCGGTGATCGTCGTGCCGTCGAGCGGCACGTTGAAGTCTGAACGGACGAGAACGCGCTTGCCGCGCAGGTCGCCGAGGTCCTTGATCGTCTTCATGGGTACTCCAGGTTCAAAGGGCGGACATGAGAACGTCCGCGTGAGTGACGTGGCCAGACGGCTCTCATCACTCACGCGGACGGTTCAGCGAGCTCGGGTGATCACCCGTGACTCAGGGATTCGCAGCGATTCAGAGCTTCTCGCCGACGAGGACCGTGAGGTCGACGAGGCGGTTGGAGTAGCCCCACTCGTTGTCGTACCAGGAGACGACCTTGACCTGGTCGCCGATGACCTTGGTGAGGCCAGCGTCGAAGATGCTCGACGCGGGGTCCGTCACGATGTCGGAGGAGACCAGCGGGTCCTCGGTGTAGACGAGGATGCCCTTGAGGGGGCCCTCGGCTGCAGCCTTGATCGCGGCGTTGACCGACTCGACCGTGACCTCCTTGGAGGCGGTGAAGGTGAGGTCGGTGGCCGAGCCTGTGGGCACGGGGACGCGGAGCGCGTAGCCGTCGAGCTTGCCCTTGAGCTGCGGGAGGACGAGCGCCACGGCCTTGGCCGCACCGGTCGAGGTCGGGACGATGTTGATCGCTGCTGCGCGGGCGCGGCGGAGGTCCTTGTGGGGGCCGTCCTGCAGGTTCTGGTCACCGGTGTAGGCGTGGATCGTGGTCATGAGTCCACGCTCGATGCCGAAGGCCTCGTCGAGCACCTTCGCCATGGGGGCGAGGCAGTTCGTCGTGCAGGAGGCGTTCGAGATGATGTGCATCGTCTCGGGGTTGTAGTCGCCCTCGTTGACACCGATGACGAAGGTGCCGTCCTCGTTGCTCGCGGGAGCGGAGATGATGACCTTCTTGGCGCCGGCCTCGATGTGAGCCTTCGCCTTCGTGGCGTCGGTGAAGAAGCCGGTCGACTCGATGACGATGTCGGCACCGAGTGCGCCCCAGGGCAGGTCTGCCGGGTTGCGCTCTGCGAGGGCCTTGATCTTCTTGCCGTCGACGGAGATGGAGTCCTCGTCGTACGAGACCTCGGCGGCGAGGCGGCCCAGGACGGAGTCGTACTTGAGCAGGTGCGCAAGCGTCTTGTTGTCCGTGAGGTCGTTGACACCGACGATCTCGATGTCTGCTCCAGACGCAAGGATTGCGCGGAAGAAGTTACGTCCAATTCGACCGAAGCCGTTGATTCCGACGCGGATGGTCACTATGCCCTCCTCGGGCGCGCCGGACGAACCGACGCACGGTAGTTGACGAACGACACGTACGTCAGCGTACGTTGGTGAGTTGCCTGGCATCCGAAAAGACGTCGCTGGACCGATCCTCGGTCCGGCTCGGGGTCTCCCGTGAACCTGACTCCTTGAGCCTATACCTAGATGGCCTCTCGTGTGAGGACCATCGTCCCGTGAGACGGCTTCACCCCACGCTCCGGGCACCTGGCAACCAACGGCGGGCCAAGATCTGGCAACAACTCCCACGACCTGGTCACACGCACGTGTCCGGGAGGGGTCCTGGGCCTGCTGGAGCCCTAGGTCTGGCCTAGGCGGTCGCCGGGCGGGCGGTGCGGGACGGGGTGCGGACGGAAGGGCGGTCGACACCGGTGTCCGAGGCCGACCTCGGGGCGCGCCCAGCAGCCTGACACCCCGGACAGAGGTCCTGGCTCAGGCGCAGGACCGACGGCGCGAGCAGGACGCTCCGCAGCTGTTCCTGATAGCGCGTCAGTCACGCAGGACCGGTGTCGCAGACACGCTCTGCAGCGCTGCAGGCACTCAACGACCTTCCAGCACCCACTCACGCACGGCGTGGCAGCGGCGCGCGAACAACCCGCTAGTCAGAGGACGACGCACCGCGCTCCCCCGGCCGTGTCAGAGGTCGAGCAGGTCCGGGCTCAGCCCGGCCTCGGTGTCCGGGATCCCCAGCTCTGCAGCGCGCTTGTCCGCTGTCGCCAGCAGACGCCGGATCCGCCCGGCGACGGCATCCTTGGTGAGCGGCGGGACGGCCAGCTGGCCGAGCTCTTCGAGGGAGGCCTGCTTGTGCGCGAGGCGCAGCTCGCCGGCCTCGCGCAGGTGGTCGGGCAGCTCGGCGCCGAGGATGTCGAAGGCTCGCTCGACCCGCGCACCGGCGGCCACGGCGGCTCGCGCCGAGCGGCGCAGGTTCGCGTCGTCGAAGTTGGCGAGGCGGTTCGCGGTCCCGCGGACCTCGCGGCGCTGCCGACGCTCCTCCCACACCTTGACGGTCTCGTGCGCGCCGAGGCGCGTCAGCAGGGCACCGATCGCCTCGCCGTCGCGGATGACCACACGGTCGACCCCACGGACCTCGCGCGACTTGGCCGAGATGCCCAGACGGCGGGCGGAGCCCACCAGGGCGAGGGCGGCCTCGGGACCCGGGCAGGTGATCTCGAGGGCTGAGGACCGGCCGGGCTCGGTGAGCGAGCCGTGGGCCAAGAACGCCCCGCGCCACGCCGCCTCGGCCTCGGCGACACCGGCCGAGACGACCTGGGGCGGCAGACCACGGACCGGACGGCCCCGGGCGTCGAGCAGACCGGTCTGCCGGGCGAGGGACTCGCCGTCCTTGGCGACCCGGATGACGTAGCGGCTCCCCCGTCGGATGCCACCGGCGGAGACGACCACGATCTCGCTCGTGTGGCCGTAGACCTCGGCGATGGCCTGGCGCAGCCGGCGCGCGGCGATCGCGGTGTCGAGCTCGGCCTCGATGACGACGCGTCCCTGGATGAGGTGCAGACCTCCGGCGAACCGCAGCATCGCTGCGACCTCGGCCTTGCGGCAGGAGGTCTTGTCGACCGGGAGCCGTGCGAGTTCGTCTTTCACCTGAGCCGTGAGCGCCATGGGTCAATCCTGCCATCCCTGCTCGTCGTCCTGGGACCCGCTGGGCCACCACGGGGGGTGGCTGCACGACCTCAGAGACTCAGCGGCTGCGGGTGCCGACGTCCCCGAGGAAGTTGTCGAAGACGTCCCTGTACGCGGCCGCGAGCCGCAGCGCGTCGTGCCGAGGCGTGCCGTCACCGCGCCGGACCTGGCGCATGAGCAGCGTCGCGCCCATCTGCTCGACCTCGGCCAGCAGCAGGTCGGGGTCGTCGACGGCGAGAGGGTCCGCGACCACGGCGTCGACGTGGAGGTCCGGGGCGTGGCGGGCCAGGGCACGCAGGTGCTCGACCGTCGTCATGCCGTGGGTCTCGTCGGTCTCGCTCGCGAGGTTGAGCGTGAGGCAGACCCGGGCCTTCGAGGTGACGAGGGCCTCGGCGAGCTCAGGCACCAGGAGGTGCGGCATGACGGAGGAGAACCACGAGCCCGGACCGAGCACCACCCAGTCGGCGGCCATGACGGCCTCGACGGCCTGCGGGTGGGCGGGCGGGTCAGACGGGATGAGCCGGATGCTCTCGACGCGGCTGGCGGTCGACCCGACGGCGGACTGCCCGACGATGGTCGTCAGCTCGCCGTCCCTGACGACGTCGGCCTCGATCGACAGCGGGACCGACGCCATCGGCAGCACCCGACCGCGGGCACCCAGCAGCCGCCCGACCCAGTCGAGCCCCTCGACGGGGTCGTCGAGGAGCTCCCACAGCGCGACGATGAGCAGGTTGCCCACAGCGTGCTGGTCGAGATCACCTGTGGAGGTGAACCTGTGCTGGAGCAGGTCCCGCCAGGTCCGACCCCACTCGGAGTCGTCGCAGAGCGCGGCGAGCGCCATGCGCAGGTCACCCGGAGGCAGCACACCGAGCTCTTCGCGCAGCCGGCCCGACGAGCCGCCGTCGTCCGCGACGGTGACGATCGCGGTCAGCCTGTCCGACATCAGACGCAGCGCGGAGAGGCTCGCCGAGAGACCGTGCCCCCCTCCGAGCGCGACGACAGCGGGGGCGTCGCCAGACCCCACGGTCATTCCTTCCCGAGGTCGCGGGCGGTGACGGCGACGCGGTGGCCGCGGTCACGCAGCCGCTGCGCGATCTCTTCGCTCACGGCGACCGAGCGGTGCTTGCCACCCGTGCAGCCGATCGCGATCGTCACGTACCGCTTCTCCTCGTTGAGGTACCCCGACAGCACAGGCTCGAGAGCGTCGACGTAGCGGTCGATGAACTCGACGGCCCCCGGGCGTGCGAGCACGAAGTCGCGGACGGGCGCGTCACGGCCTGTGAGGTGGCGCAGCTCGGTGATCCAGTACGGGTTGGACAGGAAGCGCATGTCGACGACATGGTCGGCGTCGAGCGGGATGCCGTACTTGAAGCCGAAGGAGACCACGTTGATACGCAGCGTCTCGGGGCTCTGGCCGGTCTCGGCGACGCTGCGGCGGACCTCGCGGGCGAGGTCGTGGACGTTGAGCTCAGAGGTGTCGATGAGCACGTCGGCGCGGTCGCGCATGGCCGAGAGCAGCTGACGCTCGACGGCGATCCCGTCGAGGATGCGACCCTCGCCCTGGAGCGGGTGCGGCCGGCGGACCTGCTCGAAGCGGCGGACGAGCACCTCGTCAGAGGAGTCGACGAAGAGGATCCTGTACGGGATGCCACGCTTGCGGAACCGTGCGAGCACCTCGGTCAGGTCATTGAAGAACTCACGGCCACGGACGTCGACGACAGCACCGACACGGGTGATCGACGAACCCGCGCGCGTCATCATGTCGACGAGCGGGACGAGCATCCGGGGCGGGAGGTTGTCGACCACGTACCAGTCGAGGTCTTCGAGCACCATGGCAGCCCTCGACCGGCCGGCGCCCGACATGCCCGTGATGATGAGCACCTCGCTCGCCTCTGGCTCAGGAGGGTGCGTGACGGCCTCGACCTGCGGGATCCCTACGGGGACGGTCTTCGGAGCGACGTCGTCAGTCATGCCTCAAGCATGCCAGTGTTCCGTCGCCGACTCACCCGCAGGTCAGGCCCGCGCGTCGGAGGTCTCGACCGGCGCAGGGCTGGGCGCCTCCGGGCTCGGCTCCGGAGAGCCCGCTGCCGGGGAAGCTCCACCCTCGGGAGCGTCCGCCGCTGCCCGCCCCCCGAGCTCCGACTGCTCGGCTGACGGGACCGCCGCCGACTCCACGGTGTCCGTGGCCGAGCCTTCCTCGGCCGGTGACCCCGCAGGGTGGAGCGCCGCGACCACGGCCTCGGCGGTGCGCTGGCCCATGCCCTGGACCGTGGCGATCTCCTCGGCCGACGCCGCGCGCAGGCGCTTGAGCGAGCCGAAGTGCCGGAGCAGCGCACCCTTGCGGGCCGGGCCCAGGCCGGGCACCGAGTCGAGCTCGGAGACCGTCATGCCCTTCCCGCGCTTCTTGCGGTGCGCGGTGATCGCGAAGCGGTGCGCCTCGTCACGGACACGCTGCAGCAGGTACAGGCCCTCGGAGGACCTCTGGAGGATCACGGGGTACTCCTCCCCCGGCACCCACACCTCTTCGAGGCGCTTGGCAAGACCGCACAGGGCGACGTCGTCGATCCCGAGGTCGGCGAGGGCCTTGGCCGCTGCGGCGACCTGGGGCGGGCCGCCGTCGACCACCACGAGGTTCGGCGGATAGGCGAAGCGCTTGCGGTCGGTCGCGAGGGTCTCGGCGTCGACCTCGCCGCCGAAGGTCTCGATCTCGAGGTCGGCCGAGTCCGAGCGCTCCGCGAGGTAGCGTCGGAAGCGGCGGGTGATGACCTCGTACATCGCGGCGGTGTCGTCGCGAGCGCCCTCGCCGTCGGGACCCTTGACGCCGAACGTCCTGTACTCGCTCTTGCGGGCGAGCCCGTCTTCGAAGACGACCATCGACGCGGCCTGGTGGGTGCCCATGGTCGTCGAGATGTCGTAGCACTCGATGCGCAGCGGCGCGCTCTCCAGGTCGAGCGCCTCCTGGATCTCACGGAGCGCGAGGCTCCGGTTGGTGAGGTCGCCCGCGCGCCGGGTGCGGTGCAGGGCGAGCGCGTGCTCGGCGTTCTTGAGCACCGTCGCGGCGAGCTCACGCTTGTCACCACGCTGCGGGACGCGGATGTCGACGCGCGCACCGCGCAGGCCGGAGAGCCAGGTGGTCATCTCCTCGAGGTGCGCCGGGAGGACGGGGACGAGGACCTCGCGCGGGACCAGCCCGCTGTCGCGGGCGGCCTTCACGTCGCCGCCGGCCGCCTCGTCGGCGGTGCCGTAGACCTGCTGGAGCAGGTGCTCGACGAGGTCCGCGTCGGTGAGGTCTTCGACCTTCTCGACGACCCAGCCGCGCTGACCGCGGATGCGGCCACCCCGGACGTGGAACACCTGGACAGCAGCCTCGAGCTCGTCGCCGGTGAGCGCGAAGATGTCGGCGTCGGTCCCGTCCTGGAGGACGACGGCGTTCTTCTCCATCGCGCGCTCGAGCGCGCCGATGTCGTCACGCAGCCGGGCAGCGCGCTCGTAGTCGAGGTTCTGGGCGGCCATGCCCATCTCGTCACGCAGGCGCCGCATGAACTTCGCGGTGTCACCGGCCATGAAGGCGCAGAAGTCCTCGGCCAGGGCGCGGTGGGCGTCCTTGGAGATGCGCTCGACGCACGGTGCTGCGCACTTGTCGATGTACCCGAGCAGGCATGGCCGACCCGACTGCTGGGCGCGCTTGTAGACGCCCGCCGAGCAGGTGCGGATCGGGAAGACCCGCAGCAGCAGGTCGAGGGTCTCGCGGATCGCCCAGGCGTGGGCGAAGGGACCGAAGTACCGGGTGCCGGCGCGCTTGGAGCCACGCATCACCTGGGCGCGCGGGACCGACTCCCCCATCGTCACGGCCAGGTACGGGTACGACTTGTCGTCGCGGTACTTGACGTTGAAGCGCGGGTCGAACTCTTTGATCCACGAGTACTCGAGGGCGAGGGCCTCGACCTCGGTCCCGACGACGGTCCACTCGACCGAGCACGCCGTCGTGACCATGGTCTGGGTGCGCGGGTGCAGCGCGGAGAGATCCTGGAAATAGCTGGAGAGCCGCGCGCGGAGGTTCTTGGCCTTGCCGACGTAGATCACGCGTCCGTGCTCGTCGCGGAAGCGGTAGACCCCTGGCGTCGTCGGGATCTCGCCCGGCGCGGGTCGGTATGTTGCTGGATCGGCCATAGGACGAGCCTAGTCGGGGCGGCTGACACGGACCGCGCCAGAGAGGGCGGCGTGGGTCACGCCCTCCTCAGACGTGACCGGTGTCACATCTGGTGAACTCCGGATACGGTGGGCCGATGGGAGCCTTCCACGCGTACACCGCCACGATCACCTGGACCGGAGCCGGCGAGACCGGGACCTCCAGCTACTCCGCCTACTCGCGCGACCACGTGGTCGCCGTCGAGGGGAAGCCCGACATCTTGGCGAGCTCTGACCCGGCGTTCCGCGGGGACAGCGCCCGCCACAACCCCGAAGAGCTGTTCGTCGCCTCGCTCTCCGAGTGCCACATGCTGTGGTTCCTGCACGTCGCGGCGCAGTCGGGCGTGATCGTCTCGGCGTACTCCGACTCCCCCGTCGGGACGATGCGCGTCGAGGCTGCCGGTGCCGGGCAGTTCACCGAGATCGAGCTGCGCCCGAAGGTGACCGTGTCCTCCGAGGCGTCAGACGACGTCGTGGCCGAGCTGCACGAGAAGGCTCATGCGCACTGCTTCATCTCCCGCTCGGTCAACTTCCCCGTGCACGTGCGGCCGGTGGTCCACGCGGCCGGCTGAGCAGAGCACCACAGGCTCAGGCCGAGGCCTCGCCGACCAGGTCTTCCCTCAGATAGCGCGCGTACCCACCAGGAGTGCGCCCCTGCTGGCGTCCGGACGTCAGCACCCAGGCGTCGTCGCTCGCGACCACCGTGGCTCCCGTGGCGCGCGCCCGGGCGACGAGCGCGACGTCTTCGTGCTCTTCGACGGGCGGATAGCCGCCGGCAGCCGCGTACACGTCCGCACGCATCCCGAGGTTCGCACCGTGCACATGGCCGTTCGCTCGGCCCGGGACATGGGTCGCCTGCCACGCCGCACGCTGACGGTGCGTGAGGTCGGCAGGGTCGGGACGGACCGTGCCGACGACGACGTCCGCCCCCTGGTCGGCGAGACCGGCCTGCGACGACACCCAGTGCGCGGGGACGAGCGAGTCGGCGTCGGTCGACGCGATCCAGATCGCCTGGTCGGACAGGGGGCCGTAGATCTCCCGGAGGGCCTCGAGGCCGACCTCGACGCCCGTGGCCCGGGCGGCGCCGACCCGTCGCTCGGACACCTCGACCACGCGGAACGGCGACAGTCGAGCGATGCTCGCGGAGGCGTCGGTGCAGCCGTCGAGGACGAGCACGACCTCGACCGGCACCCCTCCCACCCGCGCCTGCTCATGGTGCACAGCATGGCGGAGCCCGGCTATGCACCTGCCGAGCAGCGCCTCTTCGTCGTGCACGGGGACGACCACGCAGACAGCACGAATCTGCGTCCCGGGCTCGTGGCCCTCGACGGAGCGTGCGCCGTGGGCAGGGGCGCCCGTCACAGCAGGCCTGTCTCTCGGGCGACGGAACGTGCCGGCGGGCGCACCAGGACGTCCAGCAGGAAGTCTTCTTCCTCGTGCCGGAGGAGCCGGGCCAGGTCGGTCCGCTCAGCAGCCGCCGCGTGGACCTCGTCGCCACCGAGCGGGTACTCCTCGACCTCGTGGCGCCAGTGGCAGAGCACCAGCACACCGTCCGGCGTGAGCGAGGCGACCGCGCGGTCGAGCATCGTCACGAGGTCCTCCGGGCCGTAGTAGTAACCGACCTCGGAGAGCACGATCAGGTCGAAGTCCCCAGCAGGCCATTCGTGCGGTGTCGTCAGCTGCTCGAAGCGTGCACCGTCGCCCAGGCGTCGACGCGCGACCTCGAGCGGGGCGGCGGCGATGTCGACCCCGAGGATCGTGCCGCACCGGTGGCTGAGCGCCTCGGTCAGCACCCCCGTGGAGCAGCCGATCTCCAGCCCGGCGCGGAAGGTCTGGCGCGGGAGGCTCGCGAGGGTGATCGCGCGCTTGCGCTCTTCGTACCAGCGCGACTCGAAACCCCAGGGGTCTGAGCGGCCCTCGTAGAAGCTGTCGAAGAACTCTTCACCGAGGCTGCCGGTCATGGCGGGCTGCTCCGACGCATCGTCGGGCTGGGAAGGGTCTGCCTCGGCCCTCTCCTCGACGACGAAGACCTCGTAGGGCCTGTCGAAGTGGCGGAGCATCTCCGGGCCGAGCAGCGCCTCGTCGCCTGGCTGGTCCGACAGCGGGGCGACCTGGCTCTGGTGCTCCGCGAGAGAACGACGCCGACAGTCCAGCTCGTCGACGGTCAGGTCGAGCCGACGCATCGACGACCATGGATGCATGGTGTCATCCGGGGAACCCCAGTGCCAGAACCACACGGGGTACTCGACCAGGCGCAGCTCACGCTCGCCAGCCGCACCCTGCACGACCTCCCGCGCGACCTCGCCGACGATGCGGTGGTCTCGGTGACCGTCGCCGGCCCACGGCGCGACGACCAGCGTCGTCCCGTCGCGGCCGTGCGGACCGTCAGCCGTGACCACAGACTCGACCGATGCCCTGAGCTCGGCCCGGTGCTCGCGCAGTCCGCCGTCAGGCAGCCCGAGGAGGTGGACCGCCGCCTGCGGGGCGACGTGCTGGACAGCCGAGAGCAGCTCCTGCCGGCGGGCACGGACGAGAGCATCGACGCTCGTCGTCGGGGAGTCAGGGTGGGAGGCCTCGCCGTCCGAGGCGATGACGTAGGAGACGCGCGCGCCCGCCCGGGCGAGACGGGCGACGAGCCCGGCAGCCCCGAGCGTCTCGTCGTCCGGGTGGGCCGCCAGCACGACGACGCGCAGCGCGGACCGGGCGGCGAGGGACTCGAGCCCGGACACGTCGAGAGGCTCGAGCGTGCCGAGCCGTCCTGACCGCTCCCAGTCGGCCTCGAGCGTCCCGACGTCGCGGTGGTCGAAGCTCACCATGGTCGGATCCCGCCCGCGAGCAGGGCCTTGCCGAGGGATGCGTCGTCGCGCTCGGCGTGGTGCTGACGGACGTAGACGGCGAGGTCGGCCACCCTGCGGGCGTGCCGCTCGTCGGCGGTCAGCGGACCAGGGCCTCGGGTGTGCGCGGACCGAGTGAGGACCTCCTCGACCGTGCGGGCGACTGCTCCACGGACGCGGCGAGCGAGGATAGAAGGAGTCTGAGCACCAGCCGAGCCGGGCATGACGCCGGGGAGCGAGTCACCACGGCCGCCAGCCGCCCTCTCGATCGCTGACGGCGGCGCATCGACGACGGTCGCTGCGTCGAGGAGCGCGGCTCGCGACGCTCGCAGGCTCGTGTCGACGGCTCCGAGCTGTGCGAGCGCGATCTGGTCGGGTTCGCGCTCATCGAGGGCGTCGAACAGGTCGCGGGCCACACCGACAGCCCCGCCCCACCAGGCTGCCGCGACGCCGATGCCTCCCCAGGCGAAGCCAGGACGCGTGAGGTACCACTCGTCGTCGCCGACGGGGATCGCCCGGACGGAGCGGAAGGTCACCGGGGCAGAGACGACCTGACGCAGGCCGCGGGAGACCCACGGCCCGGTCTCGGGAGTCACGCCGTCGTCTCGCAGGGACAGGGCGAAGAGCCGCCTACCGGTGGGGGTCCAGGCGGTCACCAGGGCGTGGCTCAGGTCGGCGGCGAGCGAGCACCACGGCTTCACCCCGTCGAGCTGCCAGCCGCCGCCGACCGGACGCGCCTCGAGACGCACTCCCGGTCCTTCGGCGGCGAACACGCCCCAGCTGCTCGGGGTATCTCCCAGCTCGGCGAGGTCCGTGCCCTCGGGTGCCTGGTCGAGGATCGAGAGCGCGTCGAGGTGCGGCTCGAGGACGCGGGCCACACCCACGTCGAGCGCCGCCGTCGACGCGACGGTCTCCCAGAGCTCGAGGGTGCGTCCGAGCCCAGGCCCCGGGACGAGGTCACCGATCCGCACAGCCCAGTCGACGGAGGCCGGCACGTCGGTCCCCAGGTCGGGGACCTCGGCGAGCAGGGCGTCGATCGCGGTCGACCGGCGGGTGGGCCGGCCGCTCGTCAGGTCTGCTCGGTGCACGCCACCCTCGAGCGTGGTCGTCGGTCGCTGCACGCCTACCTCGTCTCTCCTCCGCCAGCCACGCTGGGTCACGCCAGCCCGGTGCCGCGCAGTCAGTGGATCGTACGCAGGCGGCCGCGCTCCTGCACGGCGAGACGCTGCGCCGTCCTCCTGGGGTCGTAGACGGTTCGTCCAGGCCGCCTGACGGCTTGGGCTCACCCCCGCTCAGGACGCGGGCTGCTCGAGCGTTCCTGACTGCCCTGTGCGGGCTCTGCCGACTGTGCCCGTCGCAGCATGACGACAGGTCCGACGAGCCACAGGGCGAGGACGACGAGCAGCACCACAGCCCCGGTCAGGAGGGCAGCAGGCCGGGTGAAGATCACGTCGACGAGGAAGAACGTCACGCCGGTGAGGACAAGACCGAGCACCACCAGCCCTGTGCGGGCGCACGCGTCCGCCTCACGGACGAGCAAGAGCCTCAGGTGGCGACGGAACAGGACCCTGTGGGCCGCGACAGGCGCCACGAGCAGGACCGTCGCGAGCACGGACAGCAGGAGCAGCGTGACGTAGGTGCCCCGCTGGAGGCTGTCGAGCTCCGCGAAGGCCTGCTGGAACGGCAGCGTGACGAGGAAGCCCGTGAGGATCTGGCTGCCGGTCTGCGTGACCCTGAGCTCTTGCAGGAGCTCAGCCCAGTTGCGGTCGGCTCGCTCGGAGACGCTCTCGTCACGGTCGTCGACGGGGTTGTGCGTGCCGCTCGTCGGGCGGCGGCTCGGAGGCGTGTCGCTCATCTTCCCGAGTGTGGCACCGGGCCTCGGTGGGGACCACCGCACGAGGGGCAGCAGCACGAGAGGCGGCACCCCTGCGGGTACCGCCTCTCGTCACAGCCCTACCGACTGTCGTCGGAGGCGGCACGTGCTCAGCCGCGCACGGCGCAGCACGTCACTCCTTGAGCTTGGCCTTCGCCCGGCTCGCGGGCTTCTTGGCTGGCTTCTTCGTGACGGCAGCTGCTGCGGTCTTCTTCGGCAGCGGAGCGACACCCGCGGGCTCGTGGTTCTGGAGCACCTCGGCGAGGAACCGGCCTGTGTGGCTGGCCTCGACCGACGCGACCAGCTCGGGTGTGCCCTCGGCGACCACGAGGCCACCACCGGACCCGCCCTCCGGGCCCATGTCGATGACCCAGTCGGCGTTCTTGATGACGTCCAGGTTGTGCTCGATCACCAGGACCGAGTTCCCCTTGTCCACGAGGGACTGGAGCACCGCGAGCAGCTTGCGGATGTCTTCGAAGTGCAGACCCGTGGTCGGCTCGTCGAGCACGTAGATCGTCCGGCCCGTCGAGCGCTTCTGCAGCTCGCTCGCGAGCTTGACGCGCTGCGCCTCACCACCCGAGAGCGTCGGGGCGGACTGCCCGAGACGCACGTAGCCCAGACCCACGTCGACGAGCGTCTTGAGGTGACGGGAGATCGCCGGGACCGCCGCGAAGAACTCGTTGGCCTCTTCGATCGGCATGTCGAGCACGTCGGCGACGGTCTTGCCCTTGAAGTGCACCTCGAGGGTCTCACGGTTGTACCGCGCCCCGTGGCACACCTCGCAGGGGACGTAGACGTCGGGGAGGAAGTTCATCTCGATCTTGAGCGTGCCGTCTCCGGAGCACGCCTCGCAGCGGCCGCCCTTGACGTTGAAGGAGAAGCGTCCGGGCGTGTAGCCGCGGACCTTCGCCTCGCTCGTGTCGGCGAAGAGGCGTCGGACGTGGTCCCACACACCCGTGTAGGTGGCGGGGTTCGAGCGTGGTGTGCGCCCGATCGGCCCCTGGTCGACGTGGACCACCTTGTCGAGGTGCTCGAGCCCGGTGACCCGCTTGTGGCGGCCGGCGACCTGGCGGGCGCCGTTGAGCTCGTTGGCGAGCACCGTGTAGAGGATCGAGTTGACCAGCGTCGACTTGCCCGAGCCCGACACACCCGTGACAGCCGTGAGCACCCCGAGCGGGAAGCTCACGTCGATCCCGGTGAGGTTGTGCTCGCGCGCACCGACCACGGTCAGCTGGCGCTTGGGGTCGACGGGACGGCGCAGGGTCGGCATCGGGATAGAGCGACGGCCGGCGAGGTACGCGCCGGTGACCGACTCCGGGGCCTCGAGCAGACCCGCGTAGTCGCCGGAGTGCACCACACGACCACCGTGCTCACCAGCACCCGGGCCGATGTCGACGACCCAGTCCGCAGTGCGGATCGTGTCTTCGTCGTGCTCGACGACGATCAGCGTGTTGCCGAGGTCGCGCAGGCGGGTCAGCGTGTCGATGAGGCGGCGGTTGTCCCGCTGGTGCAGACCGATGCTCGGCTCGTCGAGGACGTAGAGCACGCCGACGAGGCCTGATCCGATCTGGGTCGCGAGGCGGATGCGCTGGGCCTCTCCACCGGACAGGGTGCCGGCGGGACGCATGAGCGAGAGATAGTCGAGCCCGACGTCGAGCAGGAACCCGAGACGGTCCTGGATCTCCTTGAGGACCTGCGTCGCGATCGCACGCTCGCGCACACCCAGCTGCAGGTTGTCGAGGAAGTCGCGGGCCTCGCGCAGCGGGAGGGCGCAGACCTCGGCGATCGACTTGCCGTCGACGCGGACCGCGAGCACCTCCGGCTTGAGGCGCGTGCCGTCGCAGACGGGGCACGGGACCTCGCGCATGTAGGCCTCGTACTTCTCCTTCGACCACTCGGAGTCGGTCTCGGAGTGACGGCGCTCGAGGAAGGAGATGACACCCTCGAAGCCTGTCGAGTACTGACGCTCACGGCCCCAGCGGTTGCGGTACTTGACCTGCACCTCGTGGTTCTGGCCGTGCAGGACAGCGTTGCGGGCGCGCTCGGGCAGTGCCCGCCAGGGGACGTCCATCGAGAAGCCGAGGTCTTTGGCGAGAGCGCCGAGGACCCGCTGGTAGTACTCGGAGGAGGTCTGCGACCACGGGGCGACGGCGCCGTCGGCGAGCGACCTGTCCTCGTCGGGGATGACGAGCTCGGGGTCGATCTCGAGGCGCATGCCGATGCCCGTGCACTCGGGGCACGCACCGTAGGGCGCGTTGAAGGAGAAGGTCCGCGGCTCGATCTCCTCGAGGGTGAGCACGTGGTCGTTCGGGCACGCGCGGTGCTCGGAGAACCGGCGCTCCCGGTCCGGGTCGCCCTCCTCTGCGTCGACCATCTCGACGACCAGGAGACCACCCGCGAGGCCGAGGGCGGTCTCGACCGAGTCGGTCAGACGACGCTGGACGCCCTCGCGCGAGACGAGGCGGTCGACGACCACCTCGATGGTGTGCTTGAGCTTCTTCTCGAGAGTCGGGGGCTCGGTGAGCTGGACGACCTCGCCGTCCACCCGGGCACGGGCGAAGCCCTTCGACTGCAGCTCCTTGAACAGGTCCGCGTACTCGCCCTTGCGCCCGCGGACGACAGGTGCGAGCACCTGGTACCGCGTTCCCTCGGGGAGCTCGAGCAGCCTGTCGACGATCTGCTGCGGGGTCTGGGCGGTGACACGCTCGCCGCACACCGGGCAGTACTGCGTGCCGGCGCGCGCGAAGAGCAGACGGAGGTAGTCGTAGACCTCGGTGATGGTGCCGACGGTCGACCGAGGGTTCCGGTTGGTCGACTTCTGGTCGATCGACACCGCGGGCGAGAGGCCCTCGATGAAGTCGACGTCGGGCTTGTCCATCTGGCCGAGGAACTGGCGCGCGTACGCGGACAGCGACTCGACGTACCGTCTCTGCCCTTCGGCGAAGATGGTGTCGAAGGCCAACGAGGACTTCCCAGAGCCTGACAGACCGGTGAAGACGATCAGGGCGTCACGGGGAAGATCCAGGTCGACGTTGCGGAGGTTGTGCTCACGGGCACCTTGGACGACGAGGCGATCACTCACCCCGACATCGTACGGTCGACCACCGACACGCGCACACCTGTTCGAAGAACTGTGACCGGGTCGCGCGGCGCGCGTGCCGTCGCCGGGCCCGCCCGCACCCGCACTCACGGGTCCGAGCACCGCCACGTGACCATCGCCCGCTGGGCCCTCTGCGAGGCCCCGGACGCCTCCCGCACCGCTCCGACCTCCCCCGACGTGCTCGACGACCGCCGAGAGACCACAATCGGGAGATGCCTGACAGCCCTGCGCTCGACACCACCCCCTGCTCGACACCGATCGCGGACTACGCGGTCCTGGGCGACGGGCGGTCCTGCGCACTCGTCAGCCGGACAGGGTCGGTCGACTGGTTG
>Ga0247813_10000680_pt1 | contig 29314 bp, 30 predicted proteins | sample UWRJL169409C1_FD_180719 | JGI IMG/M metagenome (GOLD analysis project Ga0247813, IMG submission 180719) | Plant litter microbial communities from Arlington Agricultural Research Station in Wisconsin, United States - UWRJ-L169-409C-1 | ecosystem: Environmental > Terrestrial > Plant litter >...
ACACGATGACCAGGGGTTCTGCGGCTCGTCGAGGGCGGACACCGTCCGCCCGAGCGGAGCCGCCTGTGCCGTCGTGCGGGCTCGACCCGACCAGTGCTGCCCGCCAGACCGACGACGAGGACGGACACCGATGAGCACCGCCGAGCACAGACTGATCCCCGAGAGCTTCACCCCGACGCCGTCGAGGGGAGCCCTCGAGTCGTTGACGGTCTCCGTCCTCGACATCCTGGGCGACGCCGAGGCCGTCGGGTACCCCGTCGGGCTCGAGGGAGAGGTCCCGGTCGAGCTCGGGGTCGGACGCGACGCGCTCGCGCACGTGGACTTCGAGGGACGGGTCGGCCAGACCGTCGTCATGCCGCGCCGCGACGGCGTCACCGTCGTGGCCGTGGGCATCGGCCACGCCGACGAGCTCTGCGCCGCCGAGCTGCGCGACGCTGCCGCGGCCTTCGCCCGGGCCGCGGGCCGCTACGCGTCGATCGCCCTGCACCTGCCGGCCGAGACCGACGTCGACGCCGAGGCTGCAGGCCAGGCCGTCGTCGAGGGTGCGCTGCTGGCGCGCTACCGCTACTCGGCCCTCAAGTCCGCGCCGAAGGACGTCCCGCTGACGAGCCTGGAGATCGTGGCCCCCGAGCCCGACAGGGCCGACGTGGCCGCAGGCGCCGAGCGCGGCATGGTCGTGGCTGCGGCGACCGAGCTCGCACGCGACCTCGCGAACTCACCTCCCGGGCACCTGACAGCCACCGCCCTGGCCGGCCTGGCCGAGCGCATCGGCCCAGAGCACGGTCTCGAGGTCGAGACCTACGACAAGGCCCGGTTGATCGAGCTCGGCTGCGGCGGGCTGCTGGGCGTCAACGCAGGCAGCACCGAAGAGCCGCGGATGATCCGTCTGCGCTACGTTCCGACCGACGCCGACGGTGCACCCGTCGAGCCGCAGGGCACGCTCGCCCTCGTCGGCAAAGGGATCATGTACGACTCGGGCGGCATCAGCCTCAAGCCCTCGGACCCCATGCACCTGGCCATGAAGATGGACATGTCCGGGGCTGCCGCCGCGCTGGCCGCGCTGACGGCCCTCGAGGCGCTCGGCTGCCGCACGGCCGTCACGGCGTACCTCATGTGCACCGACAACATGCCGTCGGGCTCTGCGGTCAAGCTCGGCGACGTCCTGACCATCCGCAACGGCACGACGGTCGAGGTCAAGAACACCGACGCCGAGGGCCGCCTGGTGATGTCGGACGCCCTCGCCCTCGCGGCAGAGGAGCAGCCTGACGCGATCGTCGACATCGCGACCCTCACGGGCGCTGCGCTCGTCGCCCTCGGTCAGTCGACCGCGGCCGTGCTCGGCAACGACCAGACCCTCGTCGACGCCGTGCTCGCCTCAGGCCGCGCGACCGACGAGCAGGTGTGGCAGCTGCCCCTCGAGCAGCGCTACCGCAAGCAGCTGGACTCCGACGTCGCGGACATCTCGAACATGGGCGGCAAGTACGCCGGGGCCACCATCGCGGCGCTGTTCCTCGCGGAGTTCGTCGACGGGATCCCGTGGGCGCACCTCGACATCGCGGGCACCATGCAGTCCGAGGCCGACGAGTCCTGGCGCCCGCGCGGCGCGACGGGCTTCGGCACCCGGCTGCTCATCGACCTCGCGCTCGGGTTCGCCGCACCGGCCGAGTGAGCACCGCACCATCCCGCAGACCTGACGGACGGAGACCATCATGAGGCACAGCACGACCACGACCCTCGCGCTCACGGCGACGCTCGCCGCCGGGCTGCTCGCAGGCTGCTCGTCGGACGACTCGTCGACGCCGGCCGCCTCGGGCGAGGCGACCACGAGCGCGTCGGCCGAGACGCCCGGGACCGACGACTCGTCGGCGGGCTCGCTGCCGGACGGCGTCACCGTGTCCCTCCCCGAGGGTGTCGAGGCGCCCGCCGAGGCCAGCGCCGGGGCGGGGCTCGGGGCCGACGGGACGACGCTGTGGGTCGTCACCTACGGCAGCAGCACCAACCCGACGGTCGCGACCGTCGAGTCCGCCGCGAGCGGCACCGTCACGGTGTCGCTCGCGCCCGTCGACCCAGACGCCCCCGCCACGATGGACTACGTCCCGACGACGACCGTCCTCGAGCTGCCCGACGGGCTCGACACCGAGGCACCGTTCCAGGTGGTGCTCGGCGAGCTCGGATCCGTCGAGGTGGACGGGGTCGAGACGCCTGGGTGGTTGGTGAGCTGATCGCAGCGGCCCGCAAGCCGTGACGCACGAAGGGCCGGGTCTCTGAGAGACCCGGCCCTTCTGTCGATGTCCGTCAGACATCCTGCTCGTCGGGGTGACAGGATTTGAACCTGCGACCTCGTCGTCCCGAACGACGCGCGCTACCAAGCTGCGCCACACCCCGAGCTGCTCCGGGCACAGTCGTGACCAGCACGATGTGTGAATCGGAACCTGCTCAGAATAGCCGACAAGTGGGCTCATCACGAAACCGGCAGGATCCTGCGGCTGCTGAGTGGCACTCGTCGCCTCCGCGATCTGCGTCGGATGCGAGTCGGGGCGCACGGGGGGCATGTGACCGCAGGTCAAGTGGTGAGCTCGTCGCGGTGAGTGGCGTCGACGGCCTGCCAGGCGATGTCCGCCGGTCGGTACGTCGCCTGTCAGCGGCTCGAGGTGAGCGTGACGAGCACGGCCTCAGGACGGCAGGCAAAGCGTAGCGGGGCGTACGGGGACGTGCCCAGGCCTGCGCAGACGTTCAGCCAGGTCGAGTCGTGGCCATCGGGCTGGTCGGGCCGTGGTCCGGGCCACCCGTGCAGGCCCTTGGCGCGCCCACGGTCGATGTCGCAGTTGGTGACGAGCGCGCCGTAGAACGGGACGCAGAGCTGCCCGCCGTGCGTGTGGCCGGCGAGCACCACCTCAGAGCCGTCGGCGTGCATCTGGTCGAGGGTGCGGACGTACGGGGCGTGCGTGACACCCATGCGGAGGTCGACGTCGCCAGCACCGCCCTCCGACGCCGGGAACACGTCCCGGTCCAGGTGGGGGTCGTCCACACCTACGAGAGCGATGCGCCGACCGTCGGCGACGACGACGTCGCGCCGGTTGGTGAGGTCCTTCCAGCCTGCGACGCTCAGCGCAGCGGCGAGCTCCGCGGCGGGCAACCGCACGGGCTCCTTGATGACCCCGGACAGCCGGGCGTCGGCGCGCAGGTACCGCGCCGGATTCTTGAAGGACGGGGCGAAGTAGTCGTTCGACCCCATGACAAAAGCACCAGGTATCCGCATGAGCGGCTCGAGGGCGTGCAGCAAGGGAGCCAGGGCACCGACGTGCGCCATGTTGTCCCCGGTGTCGACCACGAGATCCGGGGCGAGGTCCGCCAGCGACCGGACCCAGGCGATCTTGTCGTGCTGAGACGGGGTGAGGTGCAGGTCCGAGATGTGCAGGACCCGCAGGTCCGGCTGCCCGACGGGCAAGACCGGCACCGTCACCTCGCGGAGCGTGAACATCCGCGTCTCGGCCGCAGCCCAGGCGACAGCGCCGAGCCCTGCGGCGGCGACGGCCGCGAGGCCCGTCGCCGCCTTGGTGAGTGCCGTCACCCGGTCAGCCTTCCGGGGCTGCCGGAGGAGCGGGCTGCTCTGCTGCAGGCGGGGCGGGAGTCTCGGGCGCGCGCGGCGCGGCAGGGGCGGGGGCCTGCCCGAGCTGTGCCGGGGCGATCGCGGCGCTCAGCGGGACGTCAGGGTTTCCTCCGACGACCTGGTCCATGATGCGCTTCCAGGTCGGTGCAGGGATGTCCGAGCCGTACACGTTCCTGTAGAAGGTGCCGTTGATCGTCGAGCCTGCGAGCGAGCGGACCTTGAGCGGGTCACCCATCCAGATGGCGGTCGACACCTCGCGGGTGTAGCCGACGAACCAGGCGTCCTTGTTGTCGTTGGTGGTGCCGGTCTTGCCCGCTGCCGTGCGGTTGGCGAGGCGCGACTTCTTCGCACCGCCGTCTGTGAGCACCTGCTCCAGGGAGTAGTTGACCGCGTTGGTGGTCGCCGTGCTGAGCTCCGGGGAGCAGTTCGCCGCAGGAGGCGTGATCGTCGACCCGTCGGCCTTGGTCACGCTGAGGATCGCGATCGGGGTGCAGTGCGTGCCCTCGTTGGCGAAGGTGCCGTACGCGCTCGCCATCGACAGCGGAGAGGTCTCCTGGGTGCCGAGCACCATCGACATGCGGGGGACTGTCGTCGTGCCGGGCTTGGCGGGGACAAAGCCGACCCGATCGGCGAGGGCCGCGATGTCGCAGAGGTTGAGCTGGCTCTGCATCGTCGCGAAGGCGGTGTTGACCGAGAACCGGGTGGCTCGCTCGACGGACATGCTGCCGCTGCCCTGGCCGTCGGAGTTGTTCGGTTCCCAGGTAGTACCCCTGAGTCCTGCCTCACAGGATCCCGGAGTCGCTACGAAGTCGGACGCCTTCCAGACCTTGTGGTTTGCGCTCACCGACTCGCGCAACGTCCTGCCGGACTCGAACCACTGAGCCAAGACGAAGGCCTTGAAGGTCGATCCGGGCTGGAATCCGCCCGATCCTCCGTGCTCACGATCTGTGCTGAAGTTGACCTCGGTCGTGCCTGGCGCAGAGCCGTCGTTGCCGAAGGTGCGGTTCTGGGACATCGCGAGGATGTGCCCGTTGGTCGGGTCCACGCTCACGCCGGCGATGGCGAAGCCGTACTCGTTGTCGACCGGCAGGCTGGCGTTGAGCTCCCGGTTGACGATGTCCTGGATGCCGGGGTTGAGAGTCGTGACGATCTTCAGGCCGCCGTCGTACAGCTGGTCGATGCGTCCTTGGAGGTCGTCGCCGAAGGCTGTGTCCTGGATGAGGACCTTCGTGACGTAGTCGCAGAAGTATCCGGCGTTGATCGGGCCGCCTGCACCCTCGCACCCCTGGTTGATCGGCTGCGGGTTGAGGGTGTCCGCGAGAGGCGTCGCGCGCGCCGCCTCGTACTCCTCCTTGGTGATGTACTGCTCGCTGTACATCGCTCCGAGCACCTGGTTGCGCCGTCGTTCCGACACGTCGGGGAACTTGAGCGGGTCGTTCGCGTTGGGGCTCTGGGTGATACCGGCGATGGTCGCGGCCTGGACGATCGAGACGTCCTTGGCGCTCACGCCGAAGTAGCGCTGCGCTGCGGTCTCGACCCCGTAGACGGAGGCACCGAACTGAGCGATGTTGAGGTATCCCTCGAGGATCTCGTCCTTGGTCATGCGCTTCTCGAGGGCGATCGCCAGCTTCGCCTCGCGGAGCTTGCGTGCGGCCGTGGCCTCCGATGCGGCGTTGACGGCTTGGGTGTCCCCGGCGCGTTTCGCCTGGTCGATCAGCACGTTCTTCACGTACTGCTGCGTCAGCGTCGAGGCACCCTGCGTGTCCGAGCTGCGCAGGTTGCTCACGAGAGCTCGCGCCATGCCCTTGGGGTCGATGCCGCCGTGGGTGTAGAAGCGACGGTCTTCGATCGCGATCGCTGCGTGCTGCAGGTTCGGTGAGATCTCGTCGAGACCGACGACCACACGGTTGTCGCTGTAGTACCGGGCGAGCAGCGTCGTGCCGTCCGCGGCGTAGATGTACGACACCTGGGCGAGTGGCTGCGGCTCGAGCTCGGTCGGGAGGTCGTTGAAGGCCTCGACCCCGCTGTTGGTCACTGTGCTGGTCGCGGCTGCGACCGGGATGATCATCCCGGCCATGAGCAGACCGCCGACGCCGGCGAGCAGCACGAAGGTGAGGAGCAGCGCGAGCGCCTGGAACGGGTTCACGGTGTGCCGGGGCTTCGCAGCGTCGAGCGTGCCGGAGTCTTCGGGCGTGTCCGGACCGTCACCGAACGCAGAGTTAGCCATGGTCCTAGCCTACGCGGAGGCCCTGCGTCGTGGCGATGGCCGGACGGCTGAGTCGGTGGGGGTTCTGTGAGCATCTCCGGGGTGCCCCGGCAGGCTCGCACGCACTAGGCTCGGGCCCATGGCACAGACCTGGGAGTACGCGACCGTTCCTCTGCTGATCCACGCGACCAAGCAGATCCTCGACAACTGGGGCTCCGACGGGTGGGAGCTCGTCACCGTCGTCACCGGCCCCGACGGCAACGGCCTCGTGGCCTACCTCAAGCGCCCGACCTCGTGACGTCCTCCGTCCTGGGGCGCCTCGCCGAGCTCGGGCTCGAGCTCCCCGAGGTCGCCGCGCCGGTGGCGTCCTACGTCCCGGCGGTCCGCACGGGCCGCTACGTCTACACCTCCGGCCAGCTGCCCTTCGTCGACGGTGCGCTCGCCGCGACGGGCAAGGTCGGTGACGGTGAGGGCCTCGTGGGGCCGCTCGTCGCCGCATCCCTCGCCCGGACGGCGGTGCTCAACGCGCTCGCCGCCGTCGCCTCGCAGATCGGGTCGCTCGACCAGGTCTCACGCATCGTGAAGGTCGTGGGCTTCGTGGCCTCTGACCCCTCGTTCACAGGCCAGCCGGCCGTCGTCAACGGGGCGAGCCTGCTGCTCGGCGAGATCTTCGGCGAGGCTGGCGTGCACGCCCGTAGCGCCGTGGGTGTCGCGGTCCTGCCGCTCGACTCGCCCGTCGAGATCGAGCTGGTCGTCGAGCTCGCGGAGGGCTGAGCAGCTCGCCGCATCACCTGCCGCAGACGCAGAGAGCGGGCCCGCAGCACATGCTGCGGGCCCGCTCTCTCGTTCGTGATGATGTGCCCTTGAGGCACGTCCGGGTCTGGCCCGGGACGGCTCAGCGCGCGCGGCGCTCGAGCCTGTCGAGGTCGAGGAGGACGACGGCGCGTCCTTCACGACGGACCCAGCCGCGGCCGGCGAAGTCCGCGAGGGCCTTGTTGACGGTCTCGCGGGAGGCTCCGACCAGCTGGGCCAGCTCTTCCTGCGTGAGGTCGTGGGCGACGCGGATGCCCTCGTCGACCTGCTCGCCGAAGCGCGTCGAGAGGTCGAGGAGCGCCTTGGCGACACGACCGGGGACGTCGGAGAAGACGAGGTCGGCGAGCGCCTCGTTGGTGCGGCGCAGGCGGCGGGCGAGGGCCGTGAGCAGGTGCTTGGCCACGCCCGGGTTCTCCTCGAGGGTCCGCAGCAGCGCGTCGTGACCGAGCTCGTAGACCACCGAGTCGGAGACGGCGCTCGCGCCGAGGGAGCGGGGGCCCGGGTCGAAGAGCGAGAGCTCACCGAACATCTCGCCGGGTCCCAGGACGGCGATGAGGTTCTCCCGGCCGTCGCTCGAGCTGCGGCCGAGCTTGATCTTGCCCTCGCTGATGACGTAAAGCCTGTCACCGGGCTGGCCCTCGCTGAAGAGCACGTCGCCGCGGGCGAGCTCGACCTTCGACATGGAGGCCAGGAGCCCCCGGGTCTCGGTCTCTTCCATCGTGGCGAAGAGGGGAGCGGAGAGCACTACGTCGTCGTTGTCCACGCGGAACGTCCTTCACGGGAGTAGCTGGGTGTTTGTGCGCACCACAGTCTGCCTCATGTGCGCTCTCTCACGGTACAGCGCGGACGGCCTCCAGGCGCTCTACGAGCGCGTCGGTCGCTGCCATGAGGGCTTGGCGCACGTGCGCCTCGTACTCTCCGAGCGACCGTTCGGCCGCCCGGAGCCGCAGCAGGTCGTCGACGGGGAAGCTGTCACCGGGCCGTCGGGCGATCCCGAGGAGGTCGCCGAAGGCGGGGATCGTGGAGAGCGCCTCGGGGCTCACCTGGTCGGTGATCTCGAGCCCGAGCCTGGCCGGCAGCACAGCCCGGGCTACTGTGAGGTCGAGCCGCGCCTGGATGATCCGGCGCCAGTGCGTCGCCTGCGAGACCTCGTGCCGCAGCAGGGCACGCGTGCGCCTCAGCTCTGCGAGGTCCAGCAGCTGGAGGGCGGTCTGTGAGGCAGCCGGCACGACGTGCTCCCGACGGAGGATCAGGTGACAATGCGAACACTCCTACTGTCGGTACGTCGACGGTCGATCTTGAGCGGAGCGGACCAGTGCGTCCGAGAGGTGGAGGACGTGCTGTGACCAGGCCGCAGGGCTCAAGGCCGACGACCCGGACACCGGCCACGGCAGCGAAGACCCCGCGGGAGCGTCCTCCTGTCGCGCTCGTCCGCAGGGCCCGCCGCACCAACAGGCGTCTCGCGGAGGTCTACCCGGACGCCCGGTGCGAGCTCGACTTCAGGTCGCCCCTCGAACTGCTGGTGGCGACGGTCCTCTCCGCACAGTGCACCGACAAGCGGGTGAACCAGGTGACGCCGGCGCTCTTCGCGCGCTTCCCAGACGCCCAGGCCTACGCGCAGGCCGACCCCAGCGAGCTCGAGGAGATGATCCGGCCGACGGGGTTCTTCAGGCCGAAGGCCCGGTCGCTCTCCGGGATCGGCGTCGCGCTCGTCGAGCGGCACGGCGGTCAGGTGCCGTCCACGCTCGAGGAGCTCGTGGCGCTCCCGGGGGTCGGGCGCAAGACCGCCAACGTCGTGCTGGGGGACGCCTTCGGCATCCCGGGGATCACCGTCGACACCCACGTGGGCCGGCTGGTGCGGCGCTGGGGCTGGACGACGAGCGAGGACCCTGTCGTCGTCGAGCGGGAGATCGCGGCCCTCGTCGAGCGCCCCGAGTGGACGCTGCTCTCGCACCGGGTGATCTTCCACGGGCGGCGTGTCTGCTTCGCGCGGCGCCCGGCCTGCGGTGCGTGCCCGATCACGGACCTGTGCCCGTCGGCCGGTATCGGCGAGTCGGACCCCGTCGCGGCTGCGGCGCTCGTCAAGACGTCGTGAGCGCGACCAGCGCGCGGTCAGCTGTCGGTCGTCGGACCTGTCAGGCCGCTCAGCCAGTCGAGCAAGATCGCGCTGACCTGCTCTGAGGCCTCCTCCGGGAGGAAGTGCCCGGCGTTGGGCAGCAGCTCGTAGCGCAGCTCGCGGCACAGCGCGGAGCTGTCGACGTCGGCCGTCTCGGGCCTCACGACTGGGTCGAGCCCACCCTGGACCTGCAGTGCGGGCACGGCGATCGGTGCCCGGACCGCCGACAGGTAGCGGCGTCCGCTGCCCGTCGGCACGAGCCGCGCGTACCAGCGCACGGCCTCGAGCGAGCTGTGAGCCGCGAAGGGCACCCGGGCTGCCTCGGTGTACGTCTCGACCGCACCCTCAGGCCAGACGAAGTCTGGGCGGGCGCGCAGCACCTGGGCGACGAGGTCGCCGCGGGTCATCCGGCGCTCGGGGCGGTTGGGCAGCTGGAGATAGGCGAGACGCCCCTGCGCGCGGCGGCTGAGCGAGGCGCGCAGCGAGACGTGCATCCGGGCGGGGTGCGGCGCCGCGAGCGCTGCGACGGCAGCGGTGACGACGGGCTGGAGCGCGGGCATCGACCACGCGACGACCCCGCCGAGACCGTGCCCGACGACGACGGCACGGTCTGCCCCGAGCGAGCGGATGACACCCGCCACGTCGCGGGTGCGGGTGTGCAGGTCGTAGCCGATCGGTGGCTTGTCAGACGCCCCGGTGCCGCGCAAATCCATCGCCGCTACCCTGTAGCCGGCCTCGGCGAGCGCGGAGATCTGGTCGCGCCACACCCACCAGAACTGCGGGAAGGAGTGCAGCAGCATGACGAGCGGCGCCGAGCTGTCCGACGGCCCGGCGAGCGCCACGTGGAACCTGGCACCGTTGGCGGCGACGAACTCGTGCTGCCAGTCGCCGGGGATCAAGATGTCCGAGAAGTCTGTGGTCACAGGGTCGAACCTACCGGAGCAGAGCCGGCCTCCTCGTGGGCGGCGTTGTCTGCGGCCTGGGCGGCCCTGCGGTCCTTCGGCGGGTCGAACCTGTAGCCGACGTTGCGGACCGTCCCGATGAGCTGCTCGTACTCGGGTCCGAGCTTGGCCCGCAGGCGGCGCACGTGGACGTCGACGGTCCGGGTGCCCCCGTAGTAGTCGTAGCCCCAGACCTCCTGGAGCAGCTGGGCGCGGGTGAACACGCGGCCCGGGTGCTGCACGAGGTACTTGAGGAGCTCGAACTCCTTGTACGTGAGGTCGAGGGGGGTGCCGCGCAGTCGTGCGGTGTAGCCGCTCGCGTCGATCATCAGCTCGCCCGAGGAGATCTCTTCCGGCTGGTCGCCCGACCCGTGGCTGGCCGAGCGCTCACGGGCCAGGCGCAGTCGGGCATCGACCTCGGCCGGGGTCGCGGTGTCCAGGAGGAGGTCGTCCGCGCCCCACTCGGCGGTGACGACCATGAGGCCGCCCTCGGTGACGATGAGGACGAGAGGGACCGTGAGACCGGTGGCGCGCAGCAGGCGGCAGGTGGTCCGTGCGCCGACCAGGTCGCGGCGTGCGTCGAGCAGCACGACGTCGGAGTCGGGCGCGTCGACCAGCGCCGAGGGCTCCATCGGCAGCACCCGGATCCGGTGCGTCAGGAGACCGAGGGCAGGGAGCACCTGGGCAGAACCACCCGCAGTGGGGGTGAGGAGCAGGAGCTCGGACACCGTTCTCACCTTCTCTCAGACAGGCGCCCACGGTACCGCGAGGCCGTCGTCCCACGAGCAGCAGGACCGGATGTCGTCGCGCTCGTGCTGATGATTCTTCCACGTCGGGGCGCAGAGTTCGGGCGGGAGGGTCTTCGTCTGGGACACTGGGCCGGTGAATCTCTCGACGCGTGCCGTGGCCACCGCCTGCGCAGCCGCCGCCATCGCCGGGGGAGTGTTCCTCGGCGAGTGGGGTCTGCTCGCCGTCCTCGTCGCCCTCGTCGTGGCCTTCGCGGCCGGCTGGGCGCCCCTCCTCGGGCTGCCCGCACCGGGCGGGACCTTCTTCGTGGTGCTGCTCCCGGGCCTCGGTGCGCTCGCGGCCGTGCACGTCACGACCACCGAGCCGTGGCTGCGCTACCTGCCGCTCGTCCTCGCGATGGGCCTGCTGCTCTCCTTCACCAACGAGCTGCTGCGCGGCGACGGGCGGACCCGGCTCGTCGAGTCTCTCGTCGGCGGGGTCAGCGGTGTGGTCGTCGCGGTGTCCGCGGCCGGCTGGATCGCCGCGTCCAAGGTGCCCGACGGCATGGCCCTCGTGCTGGTCTGCGCGGTCGCGCTCGCGGCGGCGTCAGCGGTCTCGGCGACCCCGTTGCGCGGTGTCCTCAACAGCGTCGCGACGCTCGTGGGTGCCGTCGCCGCGTCTGTCGTGGTGGCCTACGTCCTGCCCGAGCTCGCGCCTCTCGACGGGGTGTGGGCCGGGGCTGTCGCCGGGATCCTCGTGTCGTCGCTGCACATGCTCTTCTACAGGCTGCCGGCCTTGCGCCGTCGCCAGGCGGCGCTCGCCGTGATCGTGCTGCCCGTCGCGATGAGCGGTGTGCTCACCTACGTCGTCGGGCGCGTGCTCGTCGCCTGAGTCGGCCCGGAGCAGGGCTCAGTAGACGAGGGCCTGGGTCTGCGGGGCCATGATCTCCTCGACGAACACCGCAGAACCAGCGATACGGACCCCGGGGACCAGGTCTTCCTGCGTGATGCCGCGGCGTGCTGCGCACTGCGTGCACACCGTGACGGTCCCTGCCTCCACGACCGAGGCGAGCAGGTCGTCGAGGCCCGCCGCGTGCTCGAGCTCGAGCTCGGACGCGCGGCCGGGGACACCCAGCCAGGCCGAGTCGCCCGTGAGCCACAGGCTCACGTCGACCCCTGCTGCCACGGCTGTCGCCGCGACCGTGAAGGCCTGGTTGGTCAGCTCGGGGGCCGCGACGCCGGCGGTCGACTTCACGACCAGACGTCGGGACGGGGCGGCTGTCGGTTCGCTCATGCGGTCAGGGTATCGGTGCGTAGGATGGTCGCCATGAGTGTTCATGTACTTGAGATGTTCTTCCTCGGGCTGCTCGTCGCGGCCACGGTGACCATCACGTGGTTCGCGGGCTTCGTGGTCTACAGGCTCTACAAGGGACAGCGCTAGACGTGTCGTTCGCGATCCCCGACGGGCTCGCGCCCGAGGTCTACCCGCTGGCGTGGTTGGTGGGTTCTTGGCGCGGTGAGGGTGTGATCTCCTACCCGGGGATCGACACCGTCGCCGTCCTCCAGGACGTGACCTTCGACCATGACGGCGGCCCGTACCTGCGGTACGAGTCGACGATCCGGGTCATCGAGCCCGTCGTGCCCGCGACGGTCCCCGAGGAGTGGGCGCAGAGCAGCGCCGACCCCGAGGAGCCGACGTCGGGCGATGCCCCGGACGGGAGTCCCGCTGCGCCGGCAGCAGCGGACGCGCCGCCCGCCGTCGTGCCGCCGCTCGGCACCGGCGAGACGACGGTCTGGTCGACCGAGACCGGCTACTGGCGCGTCCCGCCGGACCGCCCCGAGGGGTTGCCCGAGGGCAAGACGCCCCTCGAGGTCATGATGACCGACCCTGCCGGGCGCCTGACCATGTACCTCGGCGCTGTCGGCAACGGCCGCATCGACCTCGCGAGCGACCTCATCGCCCGCACCCCCACGGCAGCCGAGGTGTCCGCGTCGAGCCGTCTCTACGGCCTCGTCGAGGGTCACCTCATGTGGGTCTGGGAGATCGCGGCCTTCGGCCACCCCCTGCAGTCCTACGTGTCGGCCAACCTCAGCCGCGTCGAGGAGTGAGATGACGTACTCGAGCCCGGTCCTGTCCAGGCACGGCGCCGTCGCGGGCGCCGGGGTCGACGCCGGTGTCGCCTGGCACTACGGCGACCCGACGGCCGAGCAGCGCGCCCTCGAGCGCGGCGGCGCCTTCGTCGACCTGTCGCACCACGGTGTCGTCACGGTCTCAGGGCCGGACCGGCTCGGGTGGCTCAACTCGATCACCTCCCAGCTGCTGCTCGACCTCGGGCCCCGCGACTCGACCGAGACCCTCGTCCTCTCGCCGCACGGTCACGTCGAGCACGCGCTCTCGGTCGTCGACGACGGCGAGACGACCTGGCTGCTCACCGAGCGGTCGAAGACCGCGGAGCTGGTCACCTGGCTCGAGCGCATGAAGTTCATGATGCGCGTCGAGATCACCGACGCGACCGACGCGTGGGCAGTCGTCGGCGAGCCTGTCGACGCCGAGGCAGCCGACGGCGAGCCCGTCACCTGGCGTGACCCGTGGCCCCGCACCCGTGAGGGCGGCACCCGCTACGGGCTGGCAGACGCCGAGCACCCTGGTGCTGAGCGGCCGTGGCGGCTCGTGCTCGTGCCGCGCGAGTCGCTGCTCGAGGCCGTCGCAGCCCGCGAGGCTGCTGGCTGGCGGCTGGCCGGGACGTGGGCCAGCGAGGCCCTGCGCATCGCGGCCTGGCGTCCGCGCCTCGCGACCGAGGTGGACCACAAGACCATCCCGCACGAGCTCGACTGGCTGCGGACCGCCGTGCACCTGCACAAGGGCTGCTACCGCGGCCAGGAGACCGTCGCACGAGTGCACAACATGGGACGGCCACCGCGCCGCCTCGTCATGGCGCACCTCGACGGCTCGGGGCACCTGCTCCCCGAGATCGGTGCCTCGGTCGAGGCCGGGGACCGGGCTGTCGGGGTCGTCACCTCGGTGGCCCGCCACCACGAGCTCGGCCCGGTCGCGCTCGCCGTGGTCAAGCGCAGCACCCCGACCGACGTCGACCTCCTCGTCTCCTGCGAGGGGGGCGACGTCGCCGCGGGCCAGGAGGTCGTCGTGCCCGGTGAGGGCGTCTCGGTCGACCGTCCGGCCGCCCGCGGTCCGGTGGCGCGAGGCCTGACACCTCGATGACGGCGTCCGACACCCCGGCCGTGCCCGTGCTCTGGAGGCCGTGCACGCTCGCGGCGTCGGAGGTCCGGGCCGTCCCAGCGGTGCCGGCGCGGTGAGCCGCACCCCCGGCGAGGACTCCTTCGTGACCTCGAAGGTCCGCCAGATGTCGCTCGTGGCCCGCAGCCGGGTGCGTCAGGGCCGCATCCGGGTGCGAGCAGGCTTCGGTCCGATCCTGCTCGCCGGCGTCGCGGTGAGCCTGTCCTACTGGATCGCCCACCTGCTGCTCGGTCACCCCTCTCCCTTCTTCGCGCCGGTCTGCGCCTGGATCTGTCTCGGTTTCACGGCAGACCGCAACATGCGCCGCGTCGCGGAGGTCGGCATCGGAGTCGCGATCGGGGTCGGGCTCGGCGAGGCCATCGCGAAGCTCATCGGCGCCGGGGCCGTGCAGATCGGCATCGTGCTCGTGGTCTCGGCGCTCGTCGCCCGGTTCCTCGACCGCGGGGTGCTGCTGACCACCCAGGCAGGCGTGCAGTCGATCGTCATCGTGGGTCTGCCCGTCGTGTCCACGGGTGGCGGGTTCGGGCGGTGGACTGACGCGCTCGTCGGTGCCGTGGTCGCCTTCGTCGTCGCGGCGCTCACCCCGGGCGACCCGCGGCGTCTCCCACGACGCCTGGGCGGCGACGGGCTCGCCGAGCTCGCGCGGACGCTCGAAGAGATCGCGCACGGCATGCGCACGGGGGACCCGGCCGACCGAGAGGCGGCGCTCCTGCGCGGGCGGGCCTCCGAGCCGGCGCTCGACGAGTGGCAGGCTGTCACGAAGAGCGCGATCGGAACGGCGCGTGTCACGGCCACGGGGCGGCGGTACCGCAGCGAGCTCACCACGATGGGTCGCACGGCGATGCTCGGCGACCGCACGATGCGCACGGTCCGGGTGATCGCCCGACGTGCGATCAGCCTGCCGACAGGCCCCGAGGTCGACAGGCTCGCGCAGCTTCTCGACGACCTCGCCAAGGCCACGCACCTGCTCGCCGAGAACGTCGCCGCGGGCTCCGACCCCGCGGTCGCCCGCGAGATGCTGCTCTCGGTCGCCCACGAGGCGCACCCGGGCCTGCTCGGCACGGGGGACTGGCAGGTCCAGTCGCTCACGCTGATCCTGCGGTCCGCGATCGTCGACCTCTGCGAGACGGCCGGGGCGACCCCCGGCGAGGCCCGCGAGGCGCTCGCGCCGATGTAGTCCGACGGCAGGGCTGAGGGTGCGACCAGCCCTTAGGCTTGGCGCATGTTCGCCTCGCTGCAGATCAGCATCATGGTCCTCCTCACCCTCGCGCTGTTCGTCGTCGAGGTCTTCGCCCTGATCGACGCCCTCCGCCGACCGGCTGGGGTCTTCACGAGCGCTGGGAAGCGCACCAAGGTGTTCTGGGGCAGCATCCTCGCAGCCGGTGCGCTGCTCGGCTTCGTCGGTCTGTACCCGCCGCTCGGCATCGGCATGCTCGGCATGGCCGCGCTCTTCATGGTGGTGCCCGCCGCGATCTACCTCACCGACGTGCGACCCGCTCTCGGCAGCCACCGCCGTGGTGGCGGACGACCTGGCTCGGGTCCGAGCCGCGGAGGCTGGTGACCTGTGCGCGCCGTGCTCCAGCGGGCCTCCCGCGCCAGCGTGACCGTCGACGGCCAGGTGCTGTCCTCCTTCGACAGGCAGGGCCTCGTGGTCCTCGTCGGGGCGACCCACGACGACGGACCTGAGCAGGTCGAGCTCGTCTCCCGCAAGATCGCCGAGCTGCGGATCCTCGACGGGGCCGATGGTGGCGAGGTCAGCGTGAGCGACCTCGACGCGCCGGTGATCGTCGTCAGCCAGTTCACGCTCTACGCCGACACCCGCAAGGGGCGCCGGCCGTCGTGGAACGCCGCCGCTCCCGGACCTGTCGCCGAGCCCCTGGTCGACGCCGTGGTCGAGGCGCTGCGCGGCCGTGGGCTCACGGTCGGGACGGGGCGCTTCGGTGCGGACATGCAGGTCGAGCTCGTCAACGACGGGCCCATGACGATCGTGGTCGACGCGTGAGCGCGGACGCGGGCGCCACAGCAACGATGCCGCTGACCGTGGGGCTCGTCATCGACGACTCCCTCGACCGCCCCGACGGTGTGCAGCAGCACGTGCTCACCCTCGGCGAGTGGTTGAGCGGCCAGGGGCACACGGTCCACTACCTCACGAGCACCACGGTCCGCACGGACCGGCCGCGCATGCACTCCCTCGCGAAGAACCTGCGGCTGCGGTTCAACGGCAACAGGCTCGGCATCCCGCTGCCCGCCCCGGCCCGTGGGGTGGAGGCGCTGCTCGACGAGGTCGACTTCGACGTGCTGCACGTGAACATGCCGTACAGCCCGCTGCTCGCCGGACGTGTCGTCTCGCGCGCTCGTGCCGGGACGGCTGTCGTCGGGACCTTCCACATCCTCCCGTGGACCTGGCTCACCCGGTGGGGTGCGCGCGGCCTCGGGCTGCTCCAACGACGCCAGCTGCGGCGCTTCTCCCGGGTGATCGCCGTGTCGACGCCGGCCGCGGCCTTCGCCGCCGAGGCGCTCGGGGTCGACCCCGTGGTCATCGGCAACCCCGTCGACGTCACGCGGTTCACGCGGGCGCGCGACGCCGAGCTCGACGGCTGGCAGCCCACCGAGGACGCACCGGTCCGGATCGTGTTCCTCGGTCGTCTCGTCGAGCGCAAGGGGGCCGGTGAGCTGTTGCGCGCCGTCGCCCGGGCCCGGTCGCTCACCCAGGTGCCCGTCGAGGTTGTGATCGGCGGCAACGGTCCCCTGCGTGACGAGCTCGAGGCATTCGTGCGCACGGCTGGTCTCGACGGCGTCGAGTTCATCGGGTTTGTCGACGAGGCCGACAAGGCGGCCCTGCTGGCTGGGGCCGACGTCGTCGCGCTGCCCTCGACAGGCGGCGAGAGCTTCGGCATCAGCGTCGTCGAGGCGCTCGCCGCGAGCCGTGGGGTCGTGCTGGCCGGAGACAACCCGGGGTACCGGACTGTCATGGAGGGTCTCGAGGACCAGCTGGTCGATGCGACCGACACGGAGGCCTTCGCCGCGCTGCTCGCGCGGTACGTCGGCGACGCCGCGGCCCGGGCCGCGGCGAGCGCCCGGCAGGTCGAGCACGCCGGGCGCTTCGACGTCGACGTCATCGGCGCGCAGGTGGTCGAGGTCTACAGGGCCTAGGACGCGAGACGGCCCGGACGGTGCGAGAGGCACCGAACGGGCCGTGCGGTCGTCTCAGGACCGAGGTCAATTCACCTCGGTCGGGTGCGGCCCGACCCGGCCGTCACGCTCGAGACCGTCGATCGCGGCGAGGTCGTCGCCGGTGAGCTCGAAGTCGAAGAGTGCGATGTTCTCCGCGATGCGCGAGGGCGTGACCGACTTGGGGATCACGACGCGGCCCTGCTGCAGGTGCCAGCGGAGCACGACCTGCGCAGGGGAGCGCCCGAGACGGTCGGCGATCGCGGTGATGGGCTCCTCGGAGAGCAGCGCGCCGCCCTGGGCGAGCGGGCTCCAGGCCTCGGTGACCACACCGTGGGCGGCGTTCGCGGCCTGGATGTCGCGCTGCTGCAGCGCGGGGTGCAGCTCGACCTGGTTGACGGCCGGGACCGTGCCCCCTGCGGCGACGACCCGCTCGAGGTGCTCGGGGAGGAAGTTCGAGACGCCGATCGCCCGGGCGCGGCCCGAGGCGTAGATCTCCTCGAAGGCACGCCACGTGTCGAGGTAGGTGTCCTTGGCGGGGGTGGGCCAGTGGATGAGGTAGAGGTCCACGTGGTCGAGGCCGAGCTTCTCGAGGCTCGCGTCGAAGGCGGCGAGGGTCGAGTCGTAGCCCTGCTCGGAGTTCCAGAGCTTGGTGGTGACGAAGAGCTCGTCGCGGGCGATGCCGGAGTCGGCGAGAGCCTGGCCGGTGCCGCGCTCGTTGCCGTAGACGGCTGCTGTGTCGATGCTGCGGTACCCGGCCTCGAGGGCTGTCGAGACCGCGGCGCGGGTCTCGTCGTCCGGCACCTGGAAGACGCCGAAGCCGAGACGCGGCATCTCGATGCCGTTGTTGAGCGTGACTGTGGGGATCTGCTGAGTCATGGGGTGTCCTTCGCTGGTCGGCGGGGCAGCCTCGGGAGGCTGCGACACACGGTCGCTTGCTGGCGCGGTTAGTTGCACGCGCTCTGTAGATAGTTGCATGCGCCAGCCAGTGGGGCAACCGGGGACGGTCGTGAGGGGAGGGCGAGGGACCAGCGGGGCCCGTGGGCCGACCGCCTGACTCAGGCCGTCAGGTGCTCCGTGCAGCGGTCTGCGTTCCAGCCGGCCCAGACGTCGGCGGGGACGAACACGTCGTCGACGGGCGTGACCGACGTCGTCTTGTCGGTGAGGATCGGGGCGTCGCAGACCGTGCCGTCCTCGCTCGTGAAGGTGCACCGGGCACCCGCCACCTTGAGGAAGAACTCTTCGGTGAGCAGGGTGCCGTCGACGAGGGTCGCGATCGGCGAGACAGGGATGACCGACGGCCCGTGCTCTGCCGTCGCGAAGGACTCGTCGGTGAGGCCCTCGCCGTCGAGCACGATCCGCACCTCGTAGCGCCCGGGCTGGGCAGGGTCGTACTCGGCGATCTCCTCGGCAGCGGCCTCCGGGTCCTCCCAGACCCCGAGGGGGACGACGACGTCCCCGGTGATGCGGTCGATCACGACGTGGAGCTGGTGCGAGACGGTCATGGTGCGGCAGGTCTCCGAGATCGGGGGAGGGCAGGCGGCCCGGGTGGGCGCCCGCGTCGAGGGCACTCCCATCATCCCATCTGCGCGTCGCCTCAGCCCGTCGCTGGGCGGCCGAGGGGCCCACAGGTGAACGCACCACGGAGGACCGCACCCTCGGAGGTCCGACACGGTGCGTGCCGGACAGGCGAGAGGCCCGGCCGACCCTGAGAGTCGTCCCCGGAGGATCCGGGTCGGACCAGGGGGATGCCGGATGGGCGGCGCGCCCGCCCCGCGGAAGACTTGCAGGCATGAGCACAGACTGGTCCGCAGGACCCACCCAGAAGCCCGGCGCCGAGAGCGCCACCGCCCCGACCCTCACCCAGCGGTTCTTCTCCTGGACCCGCAGGCTCGGGATCGTCCGCCCCGCGCAGGACCGCGTCCTCGGCGGTGTCGCCGCAGCCTTCGCCGAGAAGCTCGGCATCAGCTCGGGCGCCATGCGCCTGATCCTCGTCGCCCTCGTGCTGCTCGCAGGCCTCAGCCTGTGGGTCTACGTCATCGCCTGGGCGCTGCTCCCCGACGGACGGACCGGGACGATCCCGCTCGAGCGCTGGATCTCCTGACCGCAGGAGACGCCGGATCTCCCGACCGCCCGGGAGCAGGACCCACGGCCCTGCGGGGCCCGTCGACGAGCGACTAGTGTCTGGAGGTGGACCTGCCGACGGACGACCGTCGCGACCGACTCGACCTGAAGGGTGTTGCCCCGTGGCTTCATACGACCTCTCCGGAACGGCTGCCTGGAGCGCGCTGCGCGACGAGCACCAGACCCTCGCCACGACGACGCTCCGTGAGCTCTTCGCCGCCGACCCGGAGCGCGGCACGCGCCTGACCGCCGACGCCGTCGAGCTGCACCTCGACTACTCCAAGCACCTCGTCACCGACTCGACCGTCGAGGCGCTCGTCGCGCTCGCGGAGGAGGCCGGGCTGGCCGAGAAGATCGCCGCGATGTTCGCGGGCGAGCACATCAACCTCACCGAGGACCGTGCCGTGCTGCACACGGCGCTGCGCCTGCCGCGCGACGCGTCGCTCGTGGTCGACGGCCAGGACGTCGTGGCGACGTGCACGAGGTCCTCGACCGCATGGCCGAGTTCTCCGAGAAGGTGCGCTCCGGTGCCTGGACCGGGCACTCGGGCAAGAAGATCACGACGGTCGTCAACATCGGCATCGGTGGCTCGGACCTCGGCCCTGTCATGGCCTACGAGGCGCTGCGCGACTACGCGGACCGCGGCATCGAGTGCCGCTTCGTGTCGAACATCGACCCGACCGACGTGTACGAGAAGGTCCACGGCGTCGACTTCGAGAGCACCCTGTTCATCGTCGCGTCCAAGACCTTCGGCACGCAGGAGACCCTGACCAACGCCCGCACCGCCCGCCAGTGGCTCGTCGAGGCCTACGCCGGTGACGAGTCGGCTGTCGCCAAGCACTTCGTGGCCGTCTCGACCAACGCCGAGAAGGTCGCCGACTTCGGCATCGACACCGCGAACATGTTCGGGTTCTGGGACTGGGTCGGCGGACGCTACTCCTTCGACTCCGCCGTGGGCCTGGCCCTCATGCTCTCGATCGGCGCCGACGGCTTCCGCCAGATGCTCGACGGCTTCCACCAGATGGACGAGCACTTCCGCACGACGCCCTTCGCCCAGAACGTGCCCGTCCTCATGGGGCTGCTCAACGTCTGGTACAACAACTTCTTCGGCACCGGCAGCCACGCCGTCCTGCCGTACAGCCAGTACCTCAACCGCTTCCCGGCCTACCTCCAGCAGCTGACCATGGAGTCCAACGGCAAGTCCGTGCGCCTGGACGGCACCCCAGTCACCGACGCGACGGCTGGCGGCTTCGCGGGCCAGACCGGCGAGATCTTCTGGGGCGAGCCCGGCACCAACGGCCAGCACGCCTTCTACCAGCTGCTGCACCAGGGCACGAAGATGACCCCGGCCGACTTCATCGGCTTCGCGCTTCCCAACCACGACCTCGGCGAGATGCACGACCTCTTCATGTCGAACTTCTTCGCCCAGACGGCGGCGCTCGCCTTCGGCAAGACCGCCGAGGAGGTCGCAGCAGACGGCACGCCGGCCGAGATCGTCCACCACAAGGTGATGCCCGGCAACCGCCCTACGAGCACGATCCTCGCCGAGAAGCTCACGCCGTCGGTGCTCGGCCAGCTCGTGGCCCTGTACGAGCACATCACGTTCACGCAGTCTGTGGTGTGGGGCATCAACGCCTTCGACCAGTGGGGCGTCGAGCTCGGCAAGGTCATGGCCAACCAGCTCGCCCCGAAGCTCACCTCGAGCGAGGCGCCGGCCAAGGACTCCGACGCGTCGACCGACGCGCTCATCGAGCGGTACCGGGCGTTCCGCGGGCGCTGACGTCCACCGGCGTCGGCCGCCGCCCCCGATCCGGGGACGGTGACCGGACGGGCGCCTCACGCACCAGGCCACCACCCGACGTCGGGTGGTGGCCTGGTGCGTGCGGGGGTGTGGTTCGTGGGCGTCCTGAGAGGGTGCGGGCTCCGGGTCTGCAGGCTGCCGCCCGGGGCACCTACCTCTTCTTGCGGCGCCTGTAGAACGCACCGGCGACGATCCCCGCGAGGAACATCAGCGCGAGGAAGAGCCACAGCGGAGAGTTCACAGTCATCCACAGCACGTGGATGGTCGTCTCGCCGCGGTTCTGCAGGATGAACACGACGGCCAGCACCACGAGCAGGATGCTGAGCCACCGCTGCTTGACGAAGGCGACGACCGCGTTCTCGGTCTGGGCTGGCTCGGTCATGAGGCTCCTCGGTGGTGCGGACGGGTCAGGCTCTCTGGACGAGACGCCGGGGCTGCGCACGGGGCGGAGCAGGGGCGGCCCTCGGGCCTGACTGTGCTGGTGACAGCATCCTCCCGCGAAGCCGTACCCCCGTGCCACCTCTCGTCGCCGGTCACCGAGCCTGTCACGGAGCCCGCCGAGCACCACCCTGCGTTTTCACGCCTGCGGCGAACAACGGCATATCGAGCGAGACTCACCGGTTCCTGCCTACTAGAGTCGGTGCGGTCAGGTCTGGGAACCCTCCAGTTCCGGCCCGCACCTGTGAGGAGCGCACATGTTCGAGAGATTCACCGACCGAGCCCGTCGGGTGGTCGTCCTTGCCCAAGAAGAGGCACGGATGCTCAACCACAACTACATCGGGACCGAACACATCCTGCTCGGCCTCATCCACGAGGGCGAGGGTGTCGCAGCGAAGGCCCTGGAGTCCTTGGGTATCTCCCTCGACGCCGTGCGGTCACAGGTCACCGAGATCATCGGCGAGGGCCAGCAGGCCCCGTCGGGTCACATCCCCTTCACGCCGCGCGCCAAGAAGGTGCTCGAGCTGTCTCTGCGCGAGGCGCTGCAGCTCGGCCACAACTACATCGGCACCGAGCACATCCTGCTCGGCCTGATCCGTGAGGGCGAGGGCGTCGCAGCCCAGGTCCTCACGAAGCTGGGCGCCGACCTCAACCGCGTGCGCCAGCAGGTCATCCAGCTGCTCTCGGGCTACCAGGGCAAGGAGCCCGTCGCCTCGGGCGCCCCTGCCGAGGGCACCCCGGCCGGCTCGGCCGTGCTCGACCAGTTCGGCCGCAACCTGACCCAGGCTGCCCGCGAGGGCAAGCTCGACCCGGTCATCGGTCGCGCCAAGGAGATCGAGCGCGTCATGCAGGTCCTCAGCCGACGCACCAAGAACAACCCGGTGCTCATCGGTGAGCCTGGCGTCGGCAAGACCGCCGTCGTCGAGGGCCTCGCGCAGGACATCGTCTCCGGCGACGTCCCCGAGACGCTCAAGGACAAGCAGCTCTACACGCTCGACCTCGGCTCGCTCGTCGCCGGGTCGCGCTACCGCGGTGACTTCGAGGAGCGCCTCAAGAAGGTCCTCAAGGAGATCCGCACCCGCGGCGACATCATCCTGTTCATCGACGAGATCCACACCCTCGTCGGGGCCGGTGCCGCAGAGGGCGCGATCGACGCCGCGTCGATCCTCAAGCCGATGCTCGCCCGCGGTGAGCTCCAGACCATCGGAGCCACGACCCTCGACGAGTACCGCAAGCACATCGAGAAGGACGCAGCCCTCGAGCGCCGGTTCCAGCCGGTCCAGGTGGCCGAGCCGTCCCTCCCGCACGCGATCGAGATCCTCAAGGGTCTGCGCGACCGCTACGAGGCGCACCACCGTGTCTCGATCACGGACTCCGCGCTCGTGGCGGCGGCGACCCTCGCCGACCGGTACGTCAACGACCGCTTCCTCCCCGACAAGGCCATCGACCTCGTCGACGAGGCAGGCGCGCGTCTGCGCATCCGCCGCATGACCGCTCCGCCGGAGCTGCGCGAGCTCGACGAGCAGATCGCCGAGGCCCGCCGCAACAAGGAGTCGGCCATCGACGAGCAGGACTTCGAGAAGGCCGCTGGTCTGCGTGACACCGAGAAGCAGCTCACGCAGCAGCGCGCCGACAAGGAGAAGGCCTGGAAGTCGGGCGACCTCGACACCGTCGCAGAGGTGGACGAAGAGCTCATCGCCGAGGTGCTGGCCATGTCGACGGGTATCCCGGTCTTCAAGCTCACCGAGGAAGAGTCCTCGCGTCTGCTGAAGATGGAGGACGAGCTGCACAAGCGCGTCGTCGGTCAGGACATCGCCATCAAGGGCCTGTCGCAGGCGATCCGTCGCACGCGTGCCGGTCTCAAGGACCCGAAGCGTCCCGGTGGCTCGTTCATCTTCGCCGGCCCCACGGGTGTCGGTAAGACCGAGCTCGCCAAGGCTCTCGCCGAGTTCCTCTTCGGGGACGAGGACGCGCTCATCCAGCTCGACATGTCGGAGTTCTCGGAGAAGCACACCGTCTCGCGCCTCTTCGGCTCGCCTCCCGGCTACGTCGGCTACGACGAGGGTGGCCAGCTGACCGAGAAGGTGCGTCGCAAGCCCTTCTCCGTGGTCCTCTTCGACGAGGTCGAGAAGGCACACGCGGACATCTTCAACTCGCTCCTGCAGATCCTCGAGGACGGTCGACTGACCGACTCGCAGGGCCGCATGGTCGACTTCAAGAACACCGTGATCATCATGACCACGAACCTCGGTACCCGTGACATCGCCAAGGGCGTCCAGACCGGCTTCAACGCCGGCGGCGACACCGTGACGAGCTACGAGCGCATGAAGGCCAAGGTCAACGAAGAGCTCAAGCAGCACTTCCGGCCCGAGTTCCTCAACCGCGTGGACGACACCATCGTGTTCCCGCAGCTCACGCAGGACGAGATCGTCAAGATCGTCGACCTCATGATCGCGAAGCTCGACGGCCGTCTGCGCGACAAGGACATGGGCATCGAGCTCACGCCCGCCGCGAAGATCCTCCTCTCCGAGAAGGGATACGACCCGGTCCTGGGTGCACGGCCTCTGCGCCGCGCGATCCAGCGCGAGATCGAGGACGTCCTCTCCGAGAAGATCCTCTTCGGCGACATCAAGGGTGGCGAGATGATCCTCGTCGACGCCGAGGGCGAAGGTCTGCTGGGCGAGTTCACGTTCCGCGGGGTCCCGAAGAACCTGCACAAGCGTGACGCCGTCGTCGTGGCTGCCGCCGCGGTGACCGGCGGGTCGGACGCCCCCGTCGGGCTGAACGACCTCCCGCCGACAGGTGGGACCGCGGCCGCTGCCGACCCTGCCTGATCGTCGACCGCTGAGGCGGGGGACCGGCTGAGCCGGATCGCCCGCCCACAGCGCCACGAAGGCCCCCGGACCGTGAGGTCCGGGGGCCTTCGTGCGTCCATGGGAACGCGCGTCTCAGAGCAGCGCGCTGTACAGCGCCAAGACCTCGTCCCGGGTGGCAGGGCGGGGGTTGCCTCCGGCACACACGTCGGTGAGGGCCGCGTCTGTGAGCGCCTCGAGGCCGTCGGCTGTCACACCGACCTCGCGGAGCGTCGTCGGGTTGCCGAGCGAGGAGACGAGGTGACGGACCGCAGACACCGCGGCAGCCCGAGCGTCGTCGAGCGGCATCGTGTCGACCCCCTCGACCCCCAGGGCTCGCGCCACGCTGCGGAGCTTCTCGCCCGTGTGCGAGGCGTTGAACTCCATGACCGAGGCGAGCAGGATGCCGTTGGCGACCCCGTGCGGCACGCCGAACATCGCCCCGAGGGGGTGGGCCATCGCGTGGACGAGCCCGAGCCCGACGTTGGAGAAGCCCATGCCGGCCATGTGCTGCGCGAGGGCCATGCGCTCGACAGCGTCCGGGTCCCCGGCTGCGGCTGCGGGCAGAGACCGAGCGATGGTCTCGATCGCGGCGAGGTGCAGCGTGTCCGTGAGCGCCCACGCGCCGAGCGTCGTGAAGCCCTCGATCGCGTGGGTGAGGGCGTCCAGCCCTGTCGCGACCTTGAGGCTGGTGGGCATGCCGTCCATGAGGTCCGCGTCGACGACGGCCACGACAGGGATCGCATGGGGGTCGACGCACACGAGCTTGCGATCCTTCGAGACGTCGGTGATGACGTAGTTGATCGTGACCTCGGCCGCTGTGCCCGCGGTCGTGGGGACGGCGATCACAGGGATCGAGGGGTTGCGGGTCGCGGCCACACCCTCGAGGCTCAGAACGTCGGCGAACTCAGGGTTGGCGACGACGATCCCGACGGCCTTGCAGGTGTCCTGCGGGGACCCGCCACCGACCGCGATCAGGACGTCGGCCCCGGACGCCTCGAAGGCTCTCACACCGGCGAGCACGTTCTCGACAGGCGGGTTCGGGGCGACGTCGGAGAACACCTCGTAGGGGAACCGTGCTGCGTCGAGGAGATCGGTGACCCGGGTCGTGACACCGGACTCGAGGAGCACCGCGTCGGTCACGACGAGGGCCTTGGTGTGTCCGCGGTCGGCCAGGACCCCGGGGATCTCGGTGACGGCCCCTCGGCCGATGTAGGACGTCGGGTTGAGGATCATGCGGTTGATCATGCTGGCTCCCTCGGTGCGGCCGGGACTCGTGGGACCGCAGGCGTGCCGGGCTGCGGTGCGCGGACGAGGCGGCGCGCTGCCGCACTGCAGGCGCACCGTCGTCTTCGACACTAGGAGCGCGGAGAGCGTCTCCCGTGGGCCCAATGTCCTCGGCCGGTCCCGTCCCAGGCAGTCACGCGCCCGCGAGCGCGCGGATCTCCTTCTCGGCCTGGGCGACACGCACGGCCCGGCAGCCCTGCGAGGTCCAACGGCGGACGAACCCGGGCTCGTCACGCATGAGCCCCCAGCCGCGTCGCACGAGGGTGAGCGGAGGCTTGCGAGACTCGCCGAGGTCGCGCAGGAGGCGGAACCAGAAGGTCACCAGTCGGGGTCGCGTGATGCAGACGGCGTCGGCGAGGATGCCCTCGGCACGGCAGGCGGCGACGAGCTCCGAGGCGAAGATCCCCTCGGCCACGATCACCCGTGCTCCAGTGACATCAGCGTGCGTGGTGCCGGTGCGGGTCGACGTCGGGATGTCGTAGATCGGCAGGTCGGCGTGGCCTGTCGTGCAGAGCTCGACGAGGGCGCGGAGAGCGTCGTCGGCGTCCCAGCTCGCGGGGGAGTCCCAGTCGGCGATGCCGAAACGCCTGGGCATGTCCGGGTGGTCGTGATCGTGGTAGAAGTCGTCGAGCTGGATCGACGGCAGACCGAGCCGGCGGACCAGGCTGGACTTCCCCGACCCCGATGCGCCCGTCATGAGGACGACGCGCGCCGTCGGTCGACGCGTCCCCGGGGGGAGGTCGAAGAGGCCGTCGGCGTCCTGTGCAGTCACCCGACCATCTTTCCAGACGCCGCGGGGCTCACAGCCGGAGAGTGGGCCCGCCGGGGTGTGGTGTGCGGCACCGCGCAGCGAGACCCGCCCTGTGCAGGAAGCAACCGACCCGTGCACCTCGGGCTCGCGACCGACCTGTCCTGCCGGCTGGTCGCGTCCTAGACCGTCAGGCGCGGTGGCGCAGCCTGACGACCACCGCAGAGAGCAGCGCGACCGCGGCAGCAGCAGCTGCGACAGGCGCGACTGTCGAGTCTTCGAGCGGGCCCTCCCAGCGGGCGACCGCGATCCACGCGAGCCCCCACGCCATGGCCAGGTTGATGGCCAGGCGCCCGCCGGTGTGGACGGCGAAGCCGACAGCGATCAGCGCTGCGACCACGAGCAGCACCACGGACCACCCTGTCGCACCGAGGCCGAGGTCGCCGGGCTCAGCAGTCCTGAGGGCTGCCGTGACGTTCGCGATGGCCGCGACGGTCACCCAGCCCAGGTAGAGCCCGAAGGTCCCGTCGACCAGCACGGTCTCGACGAGGGACGACGACGGGGTCGCGCGCATCCGCTCGAGGATCATCACGAGCGTCGTGAGCAGGGCAGCCATGACGACGACGCTCGCCCACACCGACCCGGCCTGGACCACGAGCAGCCATCCGGCGTTGAGCAGCATGGAGACCGCGGCGAGCCAGCCCATCGACCGCTGCCGCGCCGACTCGCGCTGGGCGGGGAGCGCCTGCCACACGGCGTAGGCGATCAGCCCGAGGTAGATGACCGACCAGATCGAGAAGGCCGTGGTGCCCGGGGCGACGGGGGTCGCGCTCGCCGAGAGCGCACCGTCGGCGGCCTCCGACGTCGGCGTCCCGCCGAAGGCGCCGGCTCCCCACGCGGCGCCGAAGATCGCCACCACGGCGAGGACGAGGACGGAGATCTGCCGGGTGAGGTCACGGTTCATGCCACGACCCTCGCACGGAGCGCGCGGCACGGCATCCGGGCAGGACGCGGGACGGTCGCGGCCCTCAGCCCGCGATGACCACGTGCAGCGTCCGGGGGCCGTGGACGCCCTCGACGCGGGAGAGCTCGATGTCGCTCGTGGCGCTCGGGCCGGAGATCCAGGTCTGCGGGCGGTCGGGGTGGGCTGCGAGGATCGCGACCCCCTCAGGCACAGTCTCGACGACCTGGTCGCGCCGCACGACGCACACGTGGACGTCGGGGACGAGTGTGACGGCCCGGCGGCCCTGGTCGGGCTCGCCGTCGAGCACGATGGTGCCGGTGTCGGCGACCGACACCCTGGAGGCCGTGATCACGGCGTCGACCTCGTCGAGCTCGAGAGCGGTCATCGGGTGCTCGCGAGAGTCGTCGAGGACTTCGACGGAGGTCGGCAGAGCTGCGAGCCACGCCCTGTCGATACCTGAGGGGACGACGATGCTGCTGGCGCGCGGCAGCCCGTGGACGATCTCGGCGACCACCCGCGCGACGGCGGCGTCGTCGACGGCGTGGTGCACTGTCGCCCTGTAGTCGACGAGACGGTCGACGAGCATCTCGACGGCCTCGTCGGACCCGACGGCGAGCGGGCCGCTCGTCCGGTACTCGCGCTCGACGCTCGTCACAGGAGCGCCCGAGGCGGTGACGTCCGAGAGAGCTTCCCGCACGCGCCCCATGATCTCCTCGCGTGCGCTCATGCGTCGTCGCCTCCCGTCGTGCTGCTCGCCCCGTCCGCCGGTCCATCCGGGCCGGGCTCGCTCTCGTCCTCCGGGTGCGTCCGGGCCCACCACTGCCGGAACGTCTCCTTCGGTGGTGCCGGCAGGTCACGCGCCCCGGTCCACAACGACCCGGGATAGGGCAACGAGGAGATGCGCCCCTTCTTGCCGGCCATGACCCGCAGCACGGCGGTGCCCTTCTCGGCCGTGGCGAACCTGTCGGCGTCGGACATCACGTAGGAGGCGGCCTTCATGGCGGCGCCCCACGCTGTCGGGCGGTGCCGGGCCTTGTCCTCCTCGACGGTCCGCGCGCGCAGGTGGACCAGCAGCGACGGGATGTCGATCTTCACAGGGCACACCTCGTAGCAGGCGCCGCAGAGCGTCGAGGCGAAGGGCAGCGTGCTGTTGGGGTCGGAGTGCCCTGTGGTCCCCGTGAGCTGCGGGGTGAGGATCGCGCCGATCGGCCCGGGGTAGACCGAGCCGTAGGCGTGCCCGCCGACGCGCTCGTACACGGGGCAGACGTTGAGGCAGGCGGAGCAGCGGATGCACTTGAGGGCCGCGCGGCCGACGTCGTCGGAGAGTGCCCTGGTGCGCCCGTTGTCGAGCAGCACGAGGTGGAAGTCCTGCGGCCCGTCGCCCGGGGTCACGCCTGTCCACAGGCTCGTGTAGGGGTTCATCCGCTCACCGGTCGACGACCTCGGGAGCAGCTGCATGAACACCTCGAGGTCGGTGAACGTCGGCACGAGCTTCTCGATCCCCATGACGGTGATGAGGGTCTCGGGCAGCGTGAGACACATGCGACCGTTGCCCTCGGACTCGACGACGGCGAGGGTCCCGGTGTCCGCGACGGCGAAGTTCGCGCCGCTGATCGCGACCTTGGCCGAGAGGAACTTCCGGCGCAGGTGCGCGCGGGCGGCCATCGCGAGCTCGCGCGGTGCGTCGGTCATGCCGTCGGGGGTCGACTCCATGCGGTTGAGGAAGATCTCGCGGATCTCCGAGCGGTTGCGGTGGATGGCGGGGACGAGGATGTGCGAGGGCATGTCGTCGGCGAGCTGGACGATGAGCTCGGCGAGGTCGGTCTCGAAGGCCGCGATGCCCTCTTCGGCGAGGGCCTCGTTGAGGCCGATCTCCTGGGTGGCCATCGACTTGACCTTGACCACCTCGGTCTCGCCGGTGGCCTTGACGAGGTCGGCGACGATCCGGTTGGCCTCCGCGGCGTCGCGGGCCCAGTGGACCGTGCCGCCCCGCGCGGTGACGTTGCGCTCGAGCTCCTCGAGGAGCTCGGGCAGGCGGGCCATGACGTCGACCTTGATGTCGGAGCCGGCTGTGCGCAGAGCCTCCCAGTCCGGGACCTCCCCGACGACGGCGGCGCGCTTGGCGCGGATGGTCGATGTGGCGTGCGCGAGGTTGCGGCGCAGCTGTGTGTTGCCCAGGGCCTTGCGGGCGGCCTCGGGGAAGGTGTCGCCCCAGCGCAGCGGCTCGTCGGGGTGCGGGACCTCGTCTCCGGCGATCGCCGG
>Ga0247813_10000681_pt1 | contig 29248 bp, 34 predicted proteins | sample UWRJL169409C1_FD_180719 | JGI IMG/M metagenome (GOLD analysis project Ga0247813, IMG submission 180719) | Plant litter microbial communities from Arlington Agricultural Research Station in Wisconsin, United States - UWRJ-L169-409C-1 | ecosystem: Environmental > Terrestrial > Plant litter >...
GATCGCGGCGGCGGCCGGGCGCACCGGCATCGTCGCGCGCGTGCACCTCGAACTCGACACGGGGATGGCCAGGGGCGGTGCCGCCCCTGCGGCGTGGCCTTCCCTGTGCATCGCCGCCCGGGCCGCCGAGACGACGGGTGCCGTGGCCGTCGAGGGACTCTGGTCGCACCTCGCTCTCGCCAGCGTGCCCGACCCCCGAAGCGTCGCGCATCCGCTCGCCGTCTTGCAAGCCGCCGACTCGCTCGCGCGGGCCGCCGGCCTGCGTCCCACGCACCGGCACATCGCCAACTCGGCCGCGGCCCTCGCCCACCCCGACACCGCGCTCAGCCTGGTGCGGGCGGGCGCGGCGGTCTACGGCATCGAGACCGTCGAGGGCGCAGCGCACGGCCTGCGCCCCGCGATGCGCGTCACGTCACGGGTCACACAACTGCGCGAGGTCGCGCCGGGAACGGGCGTGGGCTACCACCACGCCTACCGGGTTCCCGGCCGCTCGCACATCGCCCTCGTGCCGGTCGGCTACGGCGACGGGGTGCCGCGCGCGCTGAGCGACGGGGGACGCGTCGTCATCGGCGGTGCCTCCTATCCCGTCCGCGGTCTCATCTCGATGGACCAGCTCATGGTCGAGGTCGACTCCCGCGTGCGCCTGGGCGACGAGGTCGTGCTCATCGGTGCGGGCCCCGGCGAACCGACGGTGCTCGAGTGGGCGGCGCTGGCGGGCACGATCCCGCACGAGGTGCTGACCGGCTTCGGCGCGCGCGTCACCCTCGACCACGTCAGGCAGTGACACCGCCGAGCACGTCGCCGATCAGCGTGTCGACGAGTTCGGCGTAGGGCAGGCCGACCGCGGCGAACATACGCGGCACCTGCGAGAGGTCGGTCATTCCCGGCATCGTGTTGACCTCGTTGAGCACGATGCCGTCGGGGGTCACGAAGAAGTCGACCCGTGCCACCCCGGCGCACCCGAGCGCGTCGTACAGGGCGACGGCCGCGCGCTCCAGCTGGGCGCGCACGGCGGCCGGCAGCTGCGCGGGAACCCGGAAGTCGGCCGACCCGTCGTACTTGGTCTCGAGGTCGAACAGTCCGTCGGCGACGACGATCTCGAGCGGGGCGCCCACGAGCCGGCTGCCGTCGGGGCGGCCGAGCACGGCGACGTCGACCTCGCGGCCGACGAGCAGTTCTTCGACGAGTACCCGGTCGTCGAACAGCAACGCCGATTCGATCGCCGCCCGAAGCAGGGCCGGGTCGTGTACGAGGCTGACGCCGAAGCTCGATCCGGATGCGACGGGCTTGACGACGACCGGCGTCGCCATCGTCGTCGTCGTATGTCTGTGGTCGAGAAGGGCGCCACGCGCCGTGGCGACGCCGACGGCCTCCGCCACCAGCTTCGTCGCCCACTTGTCCATGGCGAGGGCCCCCGCCCGCACGCCGGACCCGACGTAGGCGACCCCGGCGAGGTCGAGCAGGGCGGCGACGGTGCCGTCCTCGCCACGGGGGCCATGCAGCACGGGGAAGGCGAGCGCGCAGCTCTGCAGCACGTCGACCGCCTGCGCGAAGCTGCGGGCCACGCCACCCTCGCTCCAGCCGCCGTCACGGTCGATGGTCAGGGCCACGACGTCGTACCGCGCGGGGTCGATCGCCCGCGCGACGGCCGCAGCCGACGCCAACGACACGTCGTGCTCGGAATTCGCACCGCCCCCGATGACGGCGATGCGGGGTCGTTCGGGCGGAAGCTGCGCGGATTGTTCCATTGCACCCACGCTAATCAGGCGCGAACCGGCCCACGTCCTCCTCCCGGCTGAGTCTGCCCGACCGAAGGATGAGATGTGCGGTGCGGCGATGCGCCCGCCGCGGAGGGGTTGTCTGCCCAGGCGTGCTGCGTATTCTGGAGCGATGGGACGCCACCGCAAGACCATCGCCGCCGTACTCGTCGCCGCAGCCGCGCTCCTGTACGGCATCTCGCCGATCGACGTGATCCCCGAACTGCTCACCGGTCCGCTCGGGCTCGCCGACGACCTCGCCGTCTTCCTCGGCGCGGGCGTCGCCGTCTGGAAGCTGTTGGGCGGCCGCGACCCGCGCCCCGGCGGCGCGACTCCTCCGCCTCCCGCGCAGTAGATCCCGACAAGCGGTCACAGACGCCACCCCTGCCCGGTCATAGCTGTCAGACCGACGGCTCTCGAGGCCGACGGCGTTACCGGAAGGGGTTCACCATGAAGATCGTCGTCGTCGGCGGCACCGGACTCATCGGCTCGCGGCTCGTCGCCGTCATCGCGCGGCAGGGGCACGACGTGGTGTCGGCCGCACGCACCACGGGAGTGAACTCGTTCACCGGGGAAGGACTCGCCGACGCGCTCGAAGGCGCGAACGTCGTCGTCGACGTCTCGAACTCGTCGTACACCGACGAGGAGGGGGCACGCGAGTTCTTCGAGACATCCACCCTCAATCTGCTCACCTACGGTGCCGCCGCGGGCATCCGTCACCACGTCGCGCTCTCCGTCGTCGGCACCGAGCGCCTCGCCGACTCGCAACGCGGTTACTTCCGCGCGAAGTTCGAGCAGGAACAGCTGATCAGGGAGTCGACCACCCCGTTCTCGATCGTCCACGCCACCCAGTTCTTCGAGTTTCTCGGCGGCATCGCCGACGAGGCGACCCACGGCAGCCTGGTGCGGGTGCCGAACGTGCGCATCCGACCGATGGCGGCCGACGACGTGGCGGCGGCTGTCGACCGGGTCGCCACGGGCGCGCCCGAGAACGGAATCGTCGAGTTCGCCGGTCCCGAGGTGTTCACGCTCGACCAGCTGGTAGCGCGTCGGCTACGCGCGCAGCACGACGGGCGCAGTGTCGTCGCCGACCCGCTCGCCCGCTATTTCGGCAACACCCTCGGAGAAGACGAACTGCTTCCAGGGGCAGGGGCCGTGATCGCACCGACCCGGTTCGACGAATGGCTGGCGCGCTAGGTTGTGGGAACGGACCACGACGGATGGGTGAGCTCGTGAACGGGAGAGACGTCGACGACGGCATGCAGCGGGCGACCGAGGCATTCGGTGCCGCGAGGCCGCGGCTGTTCGGCATCGCCTACCGCATGCTCGGCAGCGTCTCGGAGGCCGAAGACATCGTGCAGGAGACCTGGGTGCGCTGGCAGGGAGCCGACCGCGACACGGTCGAGAACGCGCCGGCGTTTCTCGCGACGATCACCACCCGCCTCGCGATGAACCTCGCCCAGTCGGCCCGCGCGCGGCACGAGACCTACATCGGGCCGTGGCTGCCTGACCCGGTCGACACCAGTGCGAATCCCGAGCTCGGTGCCGAACGCGGCGAAGCACTCGAATACGCCGTGCTGCTGCTGCTCGAGAAACTGACACCGGCCGAACGCGCCGCCTACGTGTTGCGCGAAGCGTTCGACTACCCCTACCCGCTCATCGCCGAGATCGTGCAGTCGAGCGAACCGGCGACGCGCAAGCTGGTGAGCCGCGCGCGCAGACATCTCACCGCCGAGCGCCGCCGACCCGCGCCCGCACCCGAGCACCGTCGGCTGCTCAGCGCGTTCCTCACGGCCGCGCAGTCCGGCGACGTCGCGAGCCTGGAGAAGCTGTTCGCCGCCGACGTCGTCAGCTACTCCGACGGCGGAGGGGTGAAACTCGCCGCGCGCATCCCGGTCATCGGGCGCGAGCGCGTCGCGAAGTTCATCGCCGCGTTCTCGTCGCACTTCTGGACGGGGGCCGACCTGCGCTGGGTCGAGGCCAACGGGCATCCGGCCGTCGAACTGTCGCGCGACGGTGTCGTGTTCACGATCCTCACGATGACCACGTCGGAGGCGGGGATCGACCAGCTGCTCTGGCTGATGAACCCGGCGAAGCTGCGTCCGATGGCCGGCTCCGCGCTGTGACCCGCCGCCTCCGCGTCGCCGCGTCGAGGCCCGACCGGCACTCCGCGGCGGTGCGCGCGCTGCGGATGTCTGCCGAGGCCGTCGATGCCGCGGCGATCGAGTCGGTGCTCGATCCGGCCGTCGAGATGCTCACCGACGGGGGCGGGATGGTCGAGGCGAACCCGCACGGGGTGCGGGGCTCGGTCGCGGTGGCCCGGCGTATCTGCGACGTGCTGCAGCGGCAGCCGGCCGAGATCTCCGAGGCCGAGATCAACGGGCTCCCCGGCCTCGTCTTCCGCCGCGGGGGCGCGGTCGACGCGGTGATCAGTGTGAAGGTGCGACGCGGCCGAGTCACCGACATCTGGGTCGTGCTCAACCCCGAGAAACTGCGGCACTGGAACGCGCCGCAGGACTGATCGTCCGGTCACGGTCACAGATCTCGACCGCACGCTGTCTTAGCTGACGAGCCCGGCACTCCGGCACGGGCACTGAAGAGAACAGGCGAATCATGAAAATCGTAGTCATCGGCGGCACCGGCCTCATCGGCTCCAAGGTCATCACGAAACTGACGGAACACGGTCACGACGCGGTCTCCGCGTCGCCGAACTCGGGTGTCAATACCCTCACCGGCGAGGGTCTCGCCGAGGTGCTCGTGGGAGCCGACGTCGTCATCGACGTCTCCAACTCGCCCTCGTTCGAAGAGAACGCCGTGCTCGACTTCTTCACCACGTCGACGACGAACCTGCTCGCGGCCGAGAAGGCTGCCGGGGTTTCCCATCACGTGGCCCTCTCCGTCGTCGGCACCGACCGGCTGCCCGACAGCGGCTACTTCCGGGCCAAGGTCGCGCAGGAGAACCTGATCAAAGCGTCGGGACTGCCCTACTCGATCGTGCACGCCACCCAGTTCTTCGAATTCGTGAAGAACATCGCCGACGCCGCGACCGACGGCACCACGGTGCGCCTCTCCCACGCGCTCATCCAGCCGATCGCCGCCGACGACGTGGCGACCGCGGTCGCCCGCACCGCCGTCGGCTCTCCGCTCCAGGGCACGCTCGAGGTCGCCGGCCCCGCACAGCTCGGCCTCGACGAACTGGTGCGCACAGGGCTCTCGCTGCGCGGCGACCCGCGCGAGGTCGTCGTCGACGCGAACGCGCCCTACTTCGGCGCGGTCCTCGCCGAGCGCACGCTGGTTCCCGACGCCGACGCCACCGTCTTCTCCACCACCTTCGAAGAATGGCTGGGTGGGCAGGCCGCCGCGTGACGATCGCGGTCGCCGGAAACGACGGATGACCCCTTAGATTGCGGCCACCTCGCGCGGTACATTGGTGCCGAAGCCACCGCGCGAGGAGACCGTCGATCCGGCGCGGTGCTGCAACCGGTAACGTAATCGGGGTGAGGCAGCTATGACATCAGGTTCCTTCCCAGCGGCGATGAACGCCCTCAACAGCGAGTCCGACGACGCGTCGGCGCTGTCGCATCCGTTCCTCGACGTGTTCCCCGTCTCCGGCGCCGCGGTGTCGACGCTGGGCGAGTTCCTCGGCAGCGAGACCCTCTCCGCGAGCGACGCACAGGCGGCCCGCATCGACGAGATCCAGTTCGATCTCGGCGAGGGCCCCTGCTGGGACGCGATGGCGACCGCGCGACCCGTGCTGACGCCCGACCTGCGCGCGCATCCGTCGACCTCGTGGCCGGCGTTCTCCCGCGCGATCCTCGACGACGACCTCGGTGCGATCTTCGCCTTCCCTCTCGTGATCGGTCCGCTGCGCATCGGCGCGGTCGATCTGTACTCACGCGATCCCACCGAGTTGACCGAGACGCAGTCGCGTCAGGCGGCCGAAATGGCCGGTGCCGTCAGTCGGCGCGTGCTGCGGCGCGCGATCATGCGCATGGGCGGCGACGGCAACAACGACGACAAGTCGAACAGCGCGTTCTCGCGCCGGGTGATCCACCAGGCGACCGGCATGGTGCTCAGCCAGCTCGACGTCGCGATCGACGACGCCCGTCTGGTGATCGAGGGGCACGCGTTCGCGTCGAACCGGTCGATGATGGACGTCGCGACAGACATCGTCGAGGGCACGCTGAACTTCTCCGTGCAAAACGACGGGATCGAGGCATCCCAGTGAAAGCCAGCACCCGTGAGGGCGAGTTTCTGCAGACCTTCGCCAAACTCGCCGACACCCTGGTCGTCGGCTACGACGTGGTCGACCTGCTGCAGATGCTCGTCGACTCGTGCCACGACCTCCTCGGCGCGACAGCGGCGGGTATCCTGCTCGCCGACGACATGGGCGAGCTCGAGGTCGTCGCGTCGACGAGCGAGTCGAGCCGCCTGGTCGAGATGATGCAGCTCGGCGCAGAGGCCGGACCGTGCATCGACAGCTACTACACCGGCCAGACGGTGATCGTCGAGAACATCGAGCAGAGCCCGCCCGAGTGGCAGCGTTTCCGCGACAGCGCGCTCGAGCAGGGATTCGACTCGGTCTACGCGCTGCCGCTTCGCCTGCGCGAGACGACCATCGGCACGCTGAACCTCTTCCAGAGTGCTCCGGGCCAGATGGGCGCCGACGATCTCACCGCCGCGAAGGCGTTCGCCGACGTCGCGACCATCGGCATCCTGCACGAACGCTCGCTGCGGGAGAGCGACGTCGTGCAGGCCCAACTGCAGAACGCACTGAACAGCCGCATCGTGATCGAGCAGGCCAAGGGCGTGATCGCCCAGTCGCACGCCGTCTCGATGGACGAGGCCTTCAACCGCATCCGCGCCTTCGCCCGGTCGAACCAGCGCGGCATCGCCGAGGTATCGGCCGAGATCGTGGGTCGGCGGCTCTCGATCTGAACCGCCGACCCACGGTGGAGCGCGTCAGCCCATGTGGACGGTCGCGGCCTGGCCGTGCTGCGGCAGCAGGTCTTCCTTCTTGCCGCGGATGAGCAACGCCGCGATCAGCGATGCGGCCACCATGGTGATCGCCGCCGCGATGAAGACCGACGAATAGCCGTCGGTGAACGCGGTGAACTGGTCGTTGCCGGATGACGCGGAATCGCCGGTGGCCTGGGCGTAGATCGCCGTGAACACCGAGATACCGATCGACCCACCGATCTGCATCGACGCGTTGACGGCGGCGGATGCCGCGCCCGCGTCGTGGGGTGCGACGCCGGTCAGGGCGAGGTTCTGCAGCGGCACGAAGATCGCCGCGAGTCCGATGCCGAGCAGAACCAGAGCGGGAAGCACCTGCGTGAAGTAGCTGCCCTCCGGCGTGATGAAGCTCAGGTAGAACAACCCTGCGGCGGCGAACAGCGGGCCGACGATCATCAGCGGGCGCGGGCCGATCACGGGCAACGCGTTCGTGAGGATCGGAACCACGATGAGGATGACCACGGTCATCGCCACGTTCGCGACGCCGGCGACGAGCGGCTCCATACCGAGCACGATCTGGAAGTGGAAGGTCAGGTACAGCGTCGCGCCGATGAGCACGCTGCCGACGATGGCCTGGATGATGAACGCACCGCCGCGCACACGGTTGAGGATGACGCGCAGCGGAAGCAAGGGCTGCGCCACACGCGACTCGATGAGCACGAAGAGCGCGAGCAGCCCGACGCCGAGTGCGAGGAAGCCGATCGTGTTGATCGAGTCCCAGCCCTCCTCGGCGAGGCTGAAACCGTAGACGAGCGAGCCGAGGCCCAGGGCCACGGTGACGGCACCCCAGACGTCGTAGCGGTTGTCGCCCTCGGCCTTGCTCTCCTTGAGGAAGAGGATGCCGCCGATGACACCGACGACGACGAAGATCACGTTGACCAGCAGGCACCAGCGCCAGCTGGTGAACTCGGTGAGCGCACCGCCGAGCAGCAGGCCGACGGCGGCGCCGCTTCCGCCGATGATGCCGAACACGGCGAAGGCGGTGTTGCGGTCACGGCCGGAGGTGAACGTGACGGTGAGCAGCGACAGGGCGGCCGGCGCGAGCAGGGCCGCGAACACGCCCTGCAGCCCGCGCGCGATGATGAGCTCGGTGCCGTTCTGGGCGAGGCCGCCGAACGCCGAGGCCACACCGAAGCCGATCATGCCGACCATAAAGGCGCGCTTGCGACCCCAGTAGTCGGCGATGCGGCCGCCGAGCAGCAGCAGCGCTCCGAAGGCGAGCACGTAGGCCGTGACGACCCACTGGCGTTCGACGTCGGAGAGGCCGAGCTCGAGCTGCGCCTGGGGCAGCGCGATGGTCACGATCGTGGCGTCGAGCACCACGACGAGTTGGGTGAGGGCCAAGACGGAGAGCGTCCACCAGCGGCGGGATCGGGGCGGCGAAACAGACAAAAAGAAACCTCCAGGCTTCTAGAAAACGAAGTGCTGGAGGTTTCGAGCCTCGGACCGTCAGTGCACGTATGCCTGCGGCCTTCCCCGAACCACGTGGTCGGTCAGAAGTCCATTCTAACGTATGGTCATCGCAGTTCGCGCAGGAGGGCGACGACCGCGTCCGCCGAGCGTTGTGCCGCGTCATCCACGTGCGTTAGAAAATCGGTGTGCGCGACCGGTCCGCACAGGTCGCTCACCGCGCGCACCGAGACGAACTCGCGGCCGTGCACGTACGAGGTCTGCGCGATCGCGACCGACTCCATGTCGGTGGCGAGGGTTCCGGGCAGCGCCGCGCGGATCGACAGCGCGCGCTCGGGCGTGACGAACGAGTAGCTCGACGCGATGAGGCCGAAGTGCACGGTCGCCGGCGTGACGGCGTCGGCGTGGCCGCTTCTCGCGAACGCCTCGATGGCCTCGCTGCTCGCGCTGTACGACGCGGGCATACGCGGCACCTGGCCGAGCACGTAGCCGAAGGCCCGCGCGTCGGCGTCGATGTTGATGTAGTCGGTGCCGACGACCACGTCGCCGACCCGCACCCACTCGCCCACGCCGCCCGCGGTTCCGGCGCTGATCACGATCGGTCCGACACCGCCGTCGGCCCGGTCGGTCGCCAGGATGGCCGAGGTCGAGGCTCCCGCCGCGTTGACCAGGCCGATGCCGGTGCGCACCAGCAGCACCGTGCGTCCCTCGATCTCGATGTAGCGGTGCACGGCGAGGCCGACGGTGACGGGGTCGCCGACGGTCGTGGCGCACTCGAGAAACGGGGCTTCTTCGTCGGGCATCGCGACGAGCACGACGGCGGAAGCGGTGGGGGAGGCGATGTTCATGGGTGCTCCCATCATCGCTCACTCGGCGGCGCCACGCCGCCTCGCTGTCAGGCGGGCACCGCGAGTACCGCGACCGACGCGGCGACCGTGCCGACCAGATAGAGCACCATGCCACCGCGGATACACAGCTGCTTCTGCCGCAGCGCCGTCTCGGCGTCCCACGCGAGCACCGGGCAGCCGGCCCAGCCGAGGCCCGCCGTGCCGATCAGCGCGATGGCCGCGCCGACCCACCAGACGAGATCGGCGGGCAGCGGCAGGTCGGCGGGCCGCCAGCCCTGCGCGAGCAGCCCCGACAGCGGGATGCCCGCCGCGATGACCGCGGCCGCGAACCAGATGGTGCCCGAGAACAGCGTGCGCCGCAGCTCGGCAGACGGGCTCTCGTCGTCGACCGCGCCGACGATCGCGTCGGGGAGGGAGGGGTAGCCGGATGCCGTCGCGATCGCCTTGGGCGGGAGCTTCTGAGACATGGTCCGGTTCTACGCTTCCCGCGCGCGGAGCGTCAAGTCCCTTGAACTACCGGGGCTCGTGGAACTCGCTCACGGTGAACACGGCACCCTGCGGGTCGCGGATGTCGGCGAGATCGGCCCAGACCTGGTCGTCGGTGCCGAGCACGGTGCCGCCGAGGTCTTCGGCCACAGCGATGCTGCGGGCACGGTTCTCGACGCTGAACTTCACCCGCCAGTGCGAATCTTCCCCGGCCGCCGCGCCCTCGAGCGCGCCGATCACGTCGGCGAAGCCCTCCGGCGCTCCGGCCTGGCGCTCGTAGATCTCCGGGTCGGAGGTGCGGGCCAGGTAGTCGCCGTACCCCTCGACCGCGATCATCGAATCGACCGTGGGGCCCAAGTCGAGGTATCGCCACCCGAAGACGTCGGTATAGAACCGCTTCGCGGCATCCGGATCTGTCGACCGCAGGTCGCTGAAATTCCACGAACCCGGCCCGTTGACCGCCTGCGCCCCCGGGTGGTCGACCGCCTGCCAGAGCCGGAACTCTGCGCCCTGCGGGTCGCGCACCGTGGCGGTGCGCCCGTCGGAGCCCGCGTCGCGGGGAGGGGCGACGATCTCGCCGCCCGCGCGGGAGATGTGCGCGACGGTCGCCACGATGTCGTCGACGGCGACGAACGTGTTCCAACGGGCAGTGCCGTGGCCCCCGCCGATCGCGCCCGCGTCGTGGCCGTCGAGCGCCGCCATCAAATAGAGCGGTGCCCCCGGCGGCATGATGTTCGTGAACGTCCAGCCGAAGAGACCGCCGTAGAACCGGGCGGCCGCCTCGGGGTCGGGCTCGTCGGCGGCGACCCAGCAGGTGACGCCGTGCGGGTAGGTGCGTGTGGTCACATCGACTCCCATCGTCGGGCTTCATCGGACTTCGTGGTCAGACTAGACCCGGGCACCGACGGTCTGCGAGACTCTTGAACGTTCTTGTCGTCCACAGTTAGGCATACCGGTGAAGATCGTCGACGGTTTCGCGCAGTCCGCGCGCTGACTCGACCCGCCGTATCTCGGCGTTCCGATGTCAGTGCTCCATCTGACAACTCCGGAGACGCATGTCCACCCCCAAGAACCCCGCTATTTCCCTGTTCGACGTCGGCCTCGACTGGCCCGACGGTTCCACCGCGCTGAGCGGCATCACCGCCACCTTCGGTACCGGCCGCACCGGTCTCGTCGGTGCCAACGGCTCGGGCAAGTCGACGCTGCTGCGGCTCGTCGCCGGCCTGCTCGCACCGACCAGCGGGCAGGTCGTGACGACCGGCGAGGTCGCCTACCTGCCGCAGACGCTCACGCTCGAGGTCGGGGCGACGGTCGCCGACCTGCTCGGCGTCTCGGCCACGGTCGCCGCGCTGCGTGCGATCGAGGCCGGCGATGTCGCGGCGGCCCACTTCGACGTGCTCGGCGACGACTGGGACATCGAGACCCGCGTCGACGAGGCGCTGCGCGACATCGGCCTGAGCGCCTCCGACCTCGACCGGCCGGTCGGTGCGATCTCGGGCGGCGAGGCGGTGCTCGTGGCGCTCGCCGGGGTGCGGCTGCGGCGCGCGCCGATCACACTGCTCGACGAGCCGACGAACAATCTCGACCGTGACGCCCGCGCGCGGCTCTACGCGATCGTGCGCTCGTGGCCGTCGACACTCGTGGTCGTCAGCCACGACACCGCCCTGTTGGAGCTGATGGATGACACGGCCGAACTGCACTCCGGCCGGCTCTCGGTCTACGGCGGTGCGTACAGTGCGTGGCGCGACCGTCTCGACGTCGAACAGGCGGCGGCCGTGCAGGTCGCACGCACGGCGAAGCAGGCGGTGAAACTCGAGAAGCGGCAGCGTGTCGAGACGCAGACCAAGCTCGCGCACCGGGCCCGCACCGCGCAGACGGCACGCGAGAACAAGACCGCGGCGAAGATCATGATGAACCAGAAGGCGTCGAACGCGCAGGTCTCGGCCGGAAAGCTGCGCACCCAGGCCGACGACAAGGTGCAGGTCGCCCAGGCCGCCCTCGACGTGGCCGACGCGCGGGTGCGCGACGACGTGCACATCAAGGTCGACCTGCCCGATCCCGACGTGCCGAACAGCAGGCGCATCGCCGAGCTGCGCGGCACCGCCGGGGTGTTCGTGCTGCAGGGGCCGGAGCGGGTCGCGATCGTCGGCCCGAACGGCGTGGGCAAGACCACGCTGCTCGAGTCGCTCGTCGCCGGCCGGCCGGCCGAGCCCGGTCGGGCCGGCGGAGTGCTGCACACCGACCGCGTCGGCTACCTGCCGCAGCGGCTCGACGGTCTCGACGACGCCGCGACGGTGCTCGACAGCGTGCTCGCCGCGGCGCCGAACGTGTCGCGGGCCGAGGTGCGCAACCGGCTGGCCCGCTTCCTGCTGCGCGGCGCGACCGTCGAGCGGGTCGTCGCGACGTTGTCGGGCGGCGAGCGGTTCCGGGTCGCTCTCGCCCGCCTGCTGCTCGCCGACCCGCCGCCGCAGTTGCTGGTGCTCGACGAGCCGACCAACAACCTCGACCTGCAGAGCGTCGACCAGCTCGTCGACGCGCTGCACGGCTACCGCGGCGCCCTGCTCGTGGTCAGCCACGACGACGCGTTCCTCGCCCGGCTCGACCTCACGGCGACGCTCGCGCTCGATGCGGACGGAGCCATCGGCCCGGTCGACTAGCCGGCCGGAGTGCGGTTGTGGCGGGTGCGACCGACCCGCTACCCGCCACAACCGCACTCCCGTAGCCCTGGAGCCCGGCGGAGATCCCGCGGCGCGGAGCCCGAGCGACCGAGCGGCTGCGGGCGAATCCTTACGAAATCCTTACGCCCGAACGGCCGAGGTCGTGCCGGCCCCGGCCTAGCCTGTAGATTCACGCAAAGATTCGAGGATTTCGGTGTCGCAGGATGTAGGCCAGAAGGCGGCACGGTTTCCGCGAGCGCGCGGCTGGTTGCTGAGCGGTATGCCGCAGCGGGCCGCCTCGCACCCCGGACCGCACGCCGAGAACGTCGAGAAGACCCACTCCTGGTGGCGCGTGATGTGCCTCACCGGCGTCGACTACTTCTCGACGCTCGGCTACCAGCCGGCGATCGCCGCCGTCGCTGCGGGCCTGCTCTCCCCGCTCGCCACGATCGTGCTCGTCGCCCTCACCCTGTTCGGCGCGCTGCCGGTCTACCGCCGGGTCGCCCGCGAGAGCTTCCGCGGCGAGGGCTCGATCGCCATGCTCGAACGGCTGCTGCCGTGGTGGGGCGGCAAGCTGTTCGTGCTCGTGCTGCTCGGATTCGCCGCCACCGACTTCATGATCACGATCACCCTGTCGGCCGCGGACGCCACGGCCCACGCCGTCGAGAACCCGTTCGCCCCCGCGTGGTTCCACGGCAACGAGGTGCTGATCACCCTCGTGTTCGTCGCGTTGCTCGCGGCGGTCTTCCTGCGCGGGTTCAAAGAGGCGATCAACATCGCGGTCGTGCTCGTCGCGGTGTTCCTGTTGCTCAACGCGATCGTCATCGTCGTCTCGTTCTTCCACATCGGCAGCGATTTCACCGTCGTCGACGACTGGTGGTCGGCGCTCACCGCCCAGCACAGCAACCCGCTGCTCATGGTGGGCATCGCGCTGCTCGTGTTCCCGAAGCTCGCGCTCGGGCTCTCCGGGTTCGAAACGGGAGTCGCGGTCATGCCGCAGATCAAGGGCGACGCGGGCGACACCGAGCAGAACCCGGCTGGGCGCATCCGCGGGGCGCAGCGCCTGCTCACGACCGCCGCTCTCATCATGAGCGCGTTCCTCATCACCTCGAGCATCGTCACGACCTTCCTCATCCCGCAGGAAGAGTTCCAGTCGGGCGGCGAGGCCAACGGCCGCGCGCTCGCCTACCTCGCGCACGCCTACCTCGGCGACGGGTTCGGAACCCTCTACGACGTGAGCACGATCTGCATCCTCTGGTTCGCGGGCGCCTCGGCGATGGCCGGGCTGCTCAACCTCGTTCCGCGCTACCTGCCGCGCTACGGCATGGCGCCGCAGTGGGCGCGCGCTGTGCGCCCGCTCGTCATCGTCTTCACGATCGTCGCCTTCGCGATCACGATCGCGTTCCAGGCCGACGTCGACGCCCAGGGCGGCGCGTACGCGACCGGTGTGCTCGTGCTCATCACCTCGGCCTCGGTCGCGGTCACCCTCTCGGCCCTGCACAAGCAGCAGCGCAAGCGCACGGTCGGATTCGGCATCATCGCGCTCGTCTTCGTCTACACGACCATCGTCAACGTCATCGAGCGGCCCGACGGCGTGCGCATCGCGGCGCTCTTCATCCTCGGCATCCTCGTGGTCTCGCTCGTCTCGCGCGTGCAGCGGTCGTTCCAGCTGCGCGCGACCTCGGTCGAGCTCGACGCGATGGCGCAGCAGTTCGTCACGGCCGACGCCGACCAGTACGGCGCCATCCACGTCATCTCGCACGAACCGAGCGAGGGCACGGCCGAGGAATACCGGATGAAGCTGCACGACGAGCGTCGCGACAGCGGGATCCCCGCCCGCGCGCCGGTGCTCTTCCTCGAGGTGCACGCGGGCGACTCGTCGAACTTCGAAGAAGACCTGGTCGTGCGCGGCACCGTGCAGCACGGCTACCGTGTGCTGCAGGTGAACAGCGGCAACGTGCCGAACACGCTCGCCGCGGTGCTTCTCGCGATCCGCGACCACACCGGCACGGCTCCCGGCATCTACTTCGAGTGGACGGAGGGCAACCCGATCTCGAACATGTTCCGCTTCCTCATCACCGGAACCGGCGAGGTCGCCCCGGTCACACGCGAGGTGCTGCGTCGCGCCGAGGTCAAGCGCGCGCGCCGGCCCGACGTGCACGTCAGCTGATTCAGCCCTCGACGACCAGAAGGATCAGGGATGCCGCGAAGCTGCCGGCTCCGATGCACGCGGTGATGGCGAAGAAGAGGAAGACCGCGCGTTCGGCCTCGCTGCGGCGGGCGAACCGCACCGTCTCGGGGGAGCGGCGGCTGTAGTACACGGTCGCGCTCTCGAGCGCGCCGACCTCGCCGTGCTCGTGCTCGTCGAGCTCGCGCGAGTAGAGCCGGCCGTCCTCGGCCATCCAGCGCACCGTCGCCCGGTTCTCGCCCGGCAACAGGATCGCGGTGGTCTCGATCAAAGCGCTGCTGGCCGACCGCATCAGCAACCAGACGACGAGACAGGCGCCGGCGCAGACGAATCCGAGCAGGATCAGCGTCTCAAGAACCAAGCCGATGATGTCTGCGCCACTCACTCGGTAATGGTATCGGGCCGCTCTGGATTCCGCGGCCCGGTCCTGTTTAGACTATGCCTCATGTCTATGATCCTGCCGGTCTTGCTCCTCGCCCTCGTCGTCGGTGCGCTCGTCGACATCATCACCCGGCCAGAGACGCACGTGAAACACCTCCCGAAGGTCGGCTGGATTCTGCTCGTCGTCTTCCTGCCCCTGATCGGCAGCCTGGTCTGGTTCATGGCCGGCCACGACTACGGCCCTCGGCGCGAGTACGTCAGCTTCGGCGATCCGCGACGCCGCGAACCGGCCCCGGCCGAGCGGGGGTTCCGCAGCACCGAACAGGAGCTCGCCGACGTGGAGGCCGAGATCGCGTTCCACGAGAAGCAGGCCCGCATCGAACGCCTCCAGGCCGACCTCGGCAAAAAGCGCGCCGCGGAATAGCCCGGCGGCCCCGGAGCCGCTACGCCCAGCCCGCGAAGGCCCGCAATGCGGCGGCCGTCGCAGCCGCGGCGATCACCACGACGATGAACGGCGCGCGCAGCAGCAGCGCGACGATCGCCGCGACCAGCCCGGCGGCGCGCGCGTCGAGCACCAGCGCAGAGCCGGTGGTGAAGGTCTGCATCACCACGAGCGCGGCGAGCAACGCGGCGGGCAGCAGGTTAGTGATGTGCGAGACGCGCGGCTTCTCGAGAAAGCTCGGCGGAACGGTGTAGCCGGCGAACTTGAGCGCGAACGCGATGAGCGAGGCGCCGATGATGGCGATCCAGACGGTCACAGTATCGTCCCGTCGGGCTGCTGCGGGTCGGCGGTGCGTGCGCGAGAGAGCAACCCGAACACCACCGCGACGAGCGCCGCCGCGATCACCGGGATGCCCACCGGCACCACGGGGACGAGTGCCGCGGCCACGACCGCCGCCGCGATCGCCACGGCGACCGGTTGCCGTGCCTTCAGCCGCGGCCAGAGCAGGGCGATGAAAGCGGCGGACGCCGCGGCATCCAACCCGTACTGTTTCGGGTCTCCGATCGCATCGCCGACGAGCGCTCCCACCAGGGTCATCACGTTCCAGCCCACGTAGATGCCGATGCCGGTGACCCAGAACCCCAGGCGTCGGTTCGGCACGGTGTCCTGCGCGATGGCGACAGCGGTCGACTCGTCGATCGTGAACTGCGCGACGGGCACCCGCCACAGCCCGCGCGGCGCCATCGTCGGTGTGAGTTGCAGGCCGTAGAGGGTGTTGCGCACCCCGAGCAGCGACGAGGCCGCGATCGCGGCGCCCACTCCGCCGCCTCCTCCGAGCACGCCGATGAGGGCGAACTGCGATCCGCCGCTGAACAGCAAGAGGGAGGTGACGCAGGTCTGCCAGATGGTGAGTCCGCTCGCGACCCCGAGGGCGCCGAAGCTGATGCCGTAGAGGCCCGTCGCGATCGCGACCGACAGACCCTGGCGAACCACCGCCCGGCGCGCAGGGTCGACGGCGGCGGGGCGAGCGGGCATACAGAGAAAGCTACTGCGTTACGCGGTTCGTGTGCGATAGCGCAGGTACACGACGCCGTTGCCGAACCGGCGTTCGTCGACCAGTTCGAGTCCGACCCTGACCCGGTCGGGCAGGTAGCGCGTGCCACCTCCCACGACGACCGGGTTCACGAACACCGCGAACTCGTCGACCAGGCCGGCCTCGATGGCGAAAGCGGCGAGGCCGGGTCCGCCGATCGACAGGTCGTGTCGCTCGCTTTTTTTGAGAGACCGGATGACCTCGGGGTCGAAGCCGTGCTCGAGGCGGGTCTTCGGCGTCGTGACCTCGGCGAGGGAGTTCGAGTACACGATCTTCTCTGCCGCGCGCCAGATCTGCGCGTAGTCGGCGATCACGGCCGGCTCGTCGGCGAGGGGCATCGTCTGCCAGACGCGCATCACCTCGTAGAGTCGCCGGCCGTAGAGATGGGTGCCGATCGGCCGCTCGAGGTCGTTGACGAAGGCGTGCACCTCGTCGTCGGGGGTGCTCCAGTCGAAGTTGCCCGCCTCGTCGGCGATGTAGCCGTCGAGCGAGGTGATCCCCGTGTAGATGAGCTTGCCCATGTCGCGCCCTCCCGGTCGTCGGTGACTCCCGACCATTCTGCGGAGGGCGCGACGGGGGCGTCAACCGGCCTGCCGTGCGAGGTACGCCTCGATGCGGTCGAACGCGCCGACCCACGCGTGCTGCGTGAAGAAGTCGCGCATCTCGACGGTGGGGAACCCGCTCTGCGTGGCGGTCATCAGCGTTCCGCCGTCTTTGGCTTCGAACGTGATCACGATGTCGGTCGTCATGGTCTGGCCGTCGGGAGTGCTGCCGGTCGAGGTGGTGACGAGCCGGTGCGGGCGGTCGATCTCGCGGAAGACCTGCGTCTCGACGAACAGCTCGTCGCGGCTCGGTCCCCACTTCGCGGTCTGTTCGCCGCCGACACGCAGGTCGACGTCGATCTCGACGATGCCCGGTTCGGTGTCGAGGATGCTGAACCAGATCTTCTGTTTCTCGGCGTCGGTGTAGGCGTCGAACACCTGCTCGGGCGAGGCCGGCAGCTGCCGGCTCATGGTGAGGGAGAGGGTGTCAGTGTCGTTCGTCATTGGTGTCGCCTTTCTCGGTCGTGTTCTGTTCCGGGTTGAGGAGGAAGTAGGCCTCGAGACCGTCGAAACGGCGCTCCCAGAGGCGCTGGTAGAGGGTGATCCACTGCATGATGTCGTCCAGCCGCTCGGTACCGAGCCGGCACTCTCGCGACCGGCCCACTTTGGCGGTGGTGACGAGTCCGGCATCCTCGAGCACCTGTACGTGCTTTTTGAGACCGGTGAGCGTCATCCCCGTCGGCTCGGCGAGTTCGCCGATCGTCGCCGGGCCGTCGCCCAGCCGGGCGAGGATGCCGCGCCGGGTCGAGTCGGCGAGAGCGGCGAAAGTGCGGTCGAGAGACTCTTGCTGAACCATGTGGTTCAGCATACATCACTGAACCGCAGGGTTCAACGATTATTTCCCGAGGCGGGCGAGCACCGCGGCCTCGTGCCGGTAGCCGAGGGCCTCGTAGCCGACGACCACCACGATCGGGGCCGCCATCACGACGAGCAGGCCCACGCCGATCGATGCGCCGAGAGCGACGAAGAGCACGGATGCCGCGAGGGTGGCGAGCACCCCCGCCACCAGCACGTAGTGGAACGCGTCGACCTCCCGCACGAGATACGAGTAGAGGGCGAAGAACGCGACCATGTAGACGAGCACCGGAACCGCGACCGAGTACAGCGCGCCGAGCTCGCCGATCGCCGCGTGGTCTTCGATCACGTAGGCGGCCACGTGCAACCCGGCACCGGTGGCGGCGATCGCGGTGTAGAGCACGATGTGCGCGTAACTCCATGCGTTGGCCGTCGCCCTGCGCACGCCGAGCACTTCGGCCGACGGCACGATGAAGTAGGTCCACCACATGCCGAAGGTGAGGCCGACGCCGGCGACCACGATCATGACCGCCTCCTTGCTCCACCCGTCGGCCTGCACGATGGCCGACACCGTCGCGACCGTGCCGAAGATGCTCTCGCCGAGGGCGATGATCACGAGCAGCCCGTAGCGCTCCGCGATGTGGCGGGGGTTCCACGGCGTTCCGCCGCGCCGCCGCTCGCCGACGACGGGCCCGAGGATGTCGAGCGAGACGGCGACCACCGCCACGGAGGCGACGATCCAGAGCGAAGCGCCGCGCACGAAGTAGAGCACGACCCAGGCCAGCTGCGCCGCGAAGACCATGCCGGCGTAGGTGAGGTTGGTCGCTCGACGCGGCGGATCCTGGAGCGCCGCGCGCAGCCACTGCCCGACGAGAGCGACCCGCATCACGACATACCCCGCGACCATGACGCCGTTCTCGAACGGCGCACCCTCGTCGAGCGAGACGAACAGCACCGGGATGCCGAGCGTGAGCACCAGCACGCCCACCATCTGCACCATCGTGAGCAGCCGGAACAACCAGTCGTCGGTGTCGTAGGCCGACGCGAACCAGCTGAAGTTGATCCACGCCCAGACCACGACGAGCATCGAGAAACCGAACCCGACGAGCGCCACGGCGACATGGCCTTCGGCGACGTAGTGGGCGAGCTGGTCGGCGGCCTGGCCGAACGCCACCACGAACGTGAGATCGAACAACAACTCGAGCGGCGTGGCGGCCCGGTGTGCCTGCAGCGGGTCGCGACCGGTCATGCGGCGCAAGCGATGGTGCAGGGCCGAGGCCGTGGGCATCGATGTCATGCCCCATACAGTGGCATAGTGCACTACGCACGCACGAGTGGGGAAGACATGTCAGCGGAGTACGACGCCTTCGGGCCGTGGATCGACGAGGTGTCGTCGCCCGACGACGTGCCGCGGCTGTACCGGGACTACCCGATCGACTTCGCCGCGACGCGCACGGTGCTGAAATTTCCGCGCGACATCGCCCGCCGCGACGCGACGCCGGCGATGGACCTGTTCGACCACCTGCTGGTCGTGACCGATCTCCGGCTCACGGTGCTCAGCCGGGTGGGCGACGGGTACACCGAGATCAGCGTGCCGCACACCCAGATCGCCGCGATCACCGACTGGGTGAACCTGCTCGACGCGCGGCTGGTCATCCGAACGCTCGCGGGCGACACCGTGAGCGTCGGCTACAACGGCTCGTCGAACGACACCGTCACCACGTTGATGACCCTGTTGCGCGGTCTCGCGGGGCGCGCCGTACCCGCGCGCCGGCAGCCCCGTCTCGACGGGCTTCCCCCGCTCGGCCTCGACGACTTGGGCAGAAAAGACTCCCTCATCGTCACCTCGTTCCGCGAGCTCGCCCGGCGCGAACCCGACGTGCGGCTCGTCGCCGCACACGGCCGCTCCGCGGTGCGCAGCCGCTCCGGCGGCATCGCCCGCCTGCTCGACCTCGTCGTTCCGCCCACTCTGCACGGCTGCGCCATCGGCATCGGCGACACCGAGCTGCACATCATCGGTCGTCGCGAATGGATCGTGCGGGGCGGCGCCCCCGTCGTGTCGCGCGCCCGCACCATGATCCCGCTCGACGCGATCACGGCCGTCACGGCGGCCGAGCACCCGCGCTACCTCGGGGTTACCGTCGTGACCGTGGCGATCGGCTCCGCGCGCGTCGAGGTTCCCGTGCCAGAGGATTCGCTCGCACGCAAGGCCCTGCTCTCCTTGCGATAAGTTGCCCGGGCGAAACGACCGCTGGCGTAGGTTTGCCACGATGACCGAGACAGCCGCCCCCGCGCCCGCCCTCACCGACCGGGCCAAGTGGCAGGCGTTCGCCGTCGCGGTCAGCGTCGCCGCCCTCACGATCCTCGACCTGAGCAAGGTCAACGTCGGGCTCCCGTCGATCGAGCAGTCGCTCGGGGCGGGCGCCACCGAACTGCAGGTGATCGTCGCGGGCTACGCGCTCGCGTTCGGCCTCGCGCTCGTGCCCTCGGGGCGGCTCGGCGACATCTACTCGCGCAAGCTGATGTTCGTCATCGGGCTCAGCGGGTTCACCGCGGCGAGCCTGGTGTGTGCCCTCGCGCCGAACATCGAGACGCTCGTCGTCGGGCGCATCCTGCAGGGCGTCGCGGCGGGCGTGCAGATGCCGCAGGTGCTCGGGTTGGTGCAGCAGCTGTTCCAGGGCGAGGCCCGCGGCCGGGCGTTCGGCGTCTTCGGCGCCACCATCGGCGTCTCCACCGCGTTCGCGCCGAGCCTCGGCGGCCTGCTCATCCTGCTCGGCGGGCCGACCGACGGCTGGCGCCTCCTGTTCTGGATGAACATCCCGCTCGGCCTCGCGGCCATCTTCTTCGCCCTGCGGCTGCTGCCGAAACGCTCGGGCCCGCGCACGACGTCGAACCTCGACCTGTTCGGCGTGCTGCTGCTCGGCATCGCCACCTTCAGCCTGCTCTTCCCGTTCGTGCTCACCACGGGCGGCGCCGACGACAGCCCGCTGCGCTGGCTGTGGCTCGTGGCCGCGGCGGTCTTCGGCGCCCTGTTCGTGTGGTGGGAGGCCGCCTACCAGCGCCGCGGAAAGTCGCCGGTCGTGCACTTCTCGCTGTTCCGCAAGTCGTCGTACCGCAACGGGCTGCTGCTCGCCACGGCCTACTTCGGCGCGCTGCCGGCCGTGTTCTTGATCAGCACGCTCTACCTGCAGGAGGGCCTCGGACTGCAGCCGGTCTTCGCCGGGCTCGTCTCGATTCCGTTCGCCCTGACATCCGCGATCACCGCCTTCGTCGGCGGCCGTCTCGTGCAGAGGTTCGGCAGAAAGCTCGTCGTCTTCGGCCTCTGCTTCGTGATCGTCGGGTTCTCGCTCGACCTCGTGCTCGCGATCACCCTGCCCGCCGAGCTCGCCCCCTGGGGCATGGGCGCCGGCCTGTTCGTGGCCGGCATCGGCGGCGGTTTCGTGATCTCGCCGAACCAGACGCTCACCCTTGCCGAGATCCCGGTGAGCGAGGGCGGCGTCGCGGGGTCGATGGCGCAGCTCGGCCAACGCATCGGAACGTCGATCGGCGTGGCCGCGGCGACCTCGATGTTCTTCGCCACGATCCTGCGCGAATCCGGCGGCGAGATCGCGCTGGCGGCCTACCGCGACGGATTCCGCAACGCGCTGCTCATCTCGATCGCCCTCATCGTGGGCGCGCTGGCCCTCGGAGTCGTCGACCTCGTGGCGCGGCACAAGCAGGCGGCCGAGGTCGCGGTCGCGCCGGCATAACTCAGGCAGAGAGCGTGCGGGCGGATGACGCGGGGCCGGGTAACCGCGGATCCGCGCGGCTGCGCCCCGTGGCATCCGAATTCCTGCCTGAATTATGCGCGCGGGCGCGACCTTTAACGTGGAAGGGCCCCTCGCCGAAGCGAGAGGCCCAACGACGGTGGTCTGACTAGCGTCCGAGCAGGCCGTCGACTCCGAGGCCGCCGGTGACGTCTCCCAGGAGGCCGTCGACATCGGTGACGTTGTCGACGAGGTCGCCCACGCCGGCGCCGATTCCGGTGCTCGTGTCACCGCCGGTGACGGGAGCTGTCACGGGTGCCTCGACCGGAGCGGTCACGGGCACGTCGTTCGTGACCGGCGCGGTGACGGGGGCCGTGACCGGGGCGGTGACGGGTGCCTCGACCGCGGTGTCGTTGCCCGAGGCGACGGGGGCCGTCACGGGAGCGGCGACGTCGTTGCCGCTGAGAATGTCGCCGCCGAGGACGTCGCCGGATGCGACGTCGCCCACCTGGGGAGCGATCACGATGGGGGACTGTCCGGCGAGCGACACGTTGCCGAAGAGGTCGGAGATGTCACCGAACAGGTCGGTGCTCGTGTTGGTGGTGGTGTCGGTCGAGCTGTACTCGCTCGACGAGTCCGACGTGGTGTCGGCTGATGCGGGACCGGCGAAGCCGACGACGGCGAGAGCGGCCGCAGCTGCGGTTCCACCGGTGGCGAGCAGGGTCTTCTTCGTGATGTTGTTCATTGCTGAACTCCTTCAAGTCAGCACCCGGATCTCCCCGAACCAGTGAGGCCGGTCGTTCCCGAGTGCACAGGGGGTCCGGAGAACAACGCCCGATCGGATTGGAGGAGACGGGCAAATGACCCCCATCCGGGGCATAACGGCGCCGATTTCGAAAAATCACGTGCCGCATCCAGCCCCGCTATCTCGCGGATCGGAGGCGATTCGGCAACGAAACCTGAGTGAGTACTGGCAGTGCTCTGCCGCGCTTTTTGCTATCCGCGCGAAATCGTCGTCGGTTCTAGACGTTGCCCGGCCCCGCGATGTTCACCAGCCAGTTGGTTCCGAAGCGGTCGACGGCCATGCCGAAGCTGTCACCCCACGGCGCCTTGGCGAGCGGCTCGGTGACGCTGCCGCCGTCGACGAGCTTCTCGTAGTAGCCGGTGAGTTCGGCCTCGTCGTCGCCGCTGAGCGACACCGAGATGCTCGACTTCGCTGTGTACTCGAGAGAGTTCGGCAGGTCGGCACCCATGAGCACGAGGCCGTTCGGGCTCTCGAGCTGGGCGTGCATCACCTTGTCCTTCTCGGCGGGGTCGTCGCTGACCCCGAACTCCCCGAAGGTGCTGACGGTCAGTTCGCCGCCGAAGACCGACTGGTAGAACTCCATCGCCTCGCGGGCGTTGTCGCGGAAGTTCAGGTACGGATTGAGTCGGGTGGGCATGGTGATTCCTCCTCGTTGTCTGGTGACTGCATTCTTCAACCAGACGCCGAGGTGCCGCAACCGTCTAGTCGGAGGTCTCGGAACCGGGAGCCGCGGCGGCCTTCATCGTGTCGTAGGCCTTCAGGGCGTCACGCCGCGACTGGGCGAGGTCGACGATCGGCTCGAGCGGATACTCGCCCGCCTCGAGTTCGGGAACCCACCGGCGGATGTACCGCCCGTGCTTGTCGAACTTCTGCGCCTGCAGCGCCGGGTTGAACACGCGGAAGTACGGCGCGGCATCCGCCCCGCTGCCCGCCACCCATTGCCAGTTGGCCGGATTGTTCGCCTCGTCCGCATCGACCAGGGTGTCCCAGAACCACGCCTCGCCCACGCGCCAGTCGACGAGCAGGTTCTTGATCAGGAAGCTCGCGGTGACCATGCGCACCCGGTTGTGCATCGTGCCGGTCTCCCACAGCTCGCGCATGCCGGCATCGACGAGTGGGACCCCGGTCTTGCCGTGCCGCCAGGCGTCGATCTCCCACTCGGGGGTGTCGGCCCACGGGAAGGCGTCGAACGCCGGACGGTAGTTGTCGGCGTGCAGCTCGGGGAAGTGGAACAGGATGTTGTAGTTGAACTCGCGCCAGCCCACCTCGCGCAGGAACTTGGCGGCGTTCTGCTGGGCAGGTGGCGGCACCGCCCCGTGCAGCCGGTGCCAGATCTGCAACGGGCTGATCTCGCCGAATCGCAGGTGCGGGCTGAGCCCGCTCGTCGCCTCGGTGGCCGGTTCATCGCGCCGGTGGTAGCTCTCGAGCACGTCGTCGACGAAACCCTCGAGCCTGTCATGCGCGTTGTTCTCGCCCGGTGCGCAGTGCTCGCGTAGGCCGCCGGCCCAGTCCGGCTTCGTGGGCAGCAGCCCCCAGTCGTCGAGGTCGTCGCTCGCCGCATCGGACGACCGGATGCTCGTGGGCGCGTCGAGCGGATCCCTCGCGACGCCCTGCTCCAGACAGGTCTTCCAGAACTGCGAGAACACGCGGTACGGGTTTCCCTCCTGCGTCGTGATGGTCCACGGCTCGAAGATCAGGTTGGCGCGGAAACTCTCGACGATCAGCCCGGCGTCGCGCAGGCTCGACTTCAGGGCGGCGTCGATGTCGCGCGCCCGGCCGTAACGACGGTTCCAGTAGACGGCTGCGGCATCCGTCTCTTCGACCAGTTTCGCGATCTCGGTCTCGGCGGCTCCGCGACGCAAGACGAGCGAGCCGCCGCGGTCGGCGATGTCGGCGGCGAGGGCGGTGAGGCTGTGGTGCAGCCACCATTTGACGGCTCCGCCGAGGGGCCGGATGCCGCGGCTCACCTCGTCGAGCAGGTAGACGACGACGACCGGCGCCCCGCGCTCGATCGCCGCGGTGAGGGCCGGGTTGTCGGCGAGGCGCAGGTCGTCGCGCAGCCAGACGATGCTCGGGCGTTCGCTGATGTCGGCGCCCGTCACTTCGCGCCGAGTCGCAGTTTGTCGGTGAGGGTGATCAGCTGGCGCAGTTCGTCGGGTTCGAGCACGCCGCCGACGCGGTTGCGGATCGATTCGGCGTGCACGACCGCCACCCGCCGGAACAGCGCGTACCCCGGGTCGGTGATGCGCACGATCGTGCCGCGGCCGTCACCGGGGTCGCTTTCTTTCGTGACGAGTTCGCGCTGCACGAGGCGGTCGACCAGGCGGCTCACGCTCGGCTGGGTGAGCAGCAGGTGGCGGTTCAGGTCGCGGATGCGCAGCGCGTGTTCCGGCTGCCGGGTGAGGTTGAACAACACGTCGTACTCGTTGAACGACAACTCGGCGGTCGGAAATTCGATGTTGAGTTGGCGGAGCACGGTCACTTGGGCTCGAAACAGGGATTCCCATGCGTCGACGGCTAGCGCTTTATCACTCACGGAACCAACTCTATGCATCTGCACCGATATGCGCGCAATGGGGGAGTGCGGGCCGGCCATTTCGGATATGGCCCGTTCGAGAGGGCCGTTAAACAGGATTGAGGGTCGGTTTCAGAGGCTAGAAACCGACCCTCTCCCTTGCACCAAGAGTGTCCTGCAATCACATTCCGCATCAGCTGCCACAGCAAACAACTTCTGCCCTTGAAATATATAACGGGCAGGTAACGGAGCGCTAGTTATCGAACCGTTATATTTCTGCGAGTTTGCCGAGTGCCGATTTTTCTGGTGCGCGACCCGCTCGCTGACGTAGCATCGCGAGCAGGAGCTACACGGGTAACCCGTACCCCGAGCGGCCACACCGCACGATGGCGCACACAACACGGGGGTCACCATGACGTCGCACCGACCGCTTCTCTTCACCCGCATCACTCGCGGCCGGCGATGGGCGGTAGCCCTTCTCGCGCTGCTCCTCATGGGCGGCGGCGTCGCGCAACCCGCGAGCGCCGCACCCGCCGGCACGCTGACCGTCATGATCATCTCCACCAGCGGCCAGAAACTGCCGCTGGCCAACGTGGTGGTCGGTCTCTACGGGCCCCTGCAGTTCAATGCCACGCAGCGCACCGACGCCACGGGGCAGACCACGTTCACGGGCCTCGCCGAGGGCTCGCAATACACGGTGCAGGTGTCCCAGCGTGGCGACCACGGCGCCTGGACCCGCCTGTCGAACTACAAGGAGAACGTGACTGTCACCGGCGGTCAGCATGTCTGGTTGGCCCTCCGGATGCGGCTGGCCGGGTCGATCGGCGGACGCATCGTCAACCAGTCGGGCGTGCCGGTCGCGAACATGATGGTGCGGGCGCGGGGCGCCCTCACCCGCTCGAGCGAGAACGACTACACCGACGCCGACGGCTACTACGTGATCCGGGGGTTGGCGAGCGACGACTACCGGGTGGAGATCGTCGACGATCCGGGGTCGCCGCTCGTCATCCGCAGGGTGGTCCCCGTGCTCGCCCAGCACGGCGGCGTCGCCCAGACCACGGTCGACTACATCAACGGCATACTGCAGCAGCCGTACTAGACATCACACCGACCGGCTTGTCTGGTCCGCGCCGAGCTGCCGCTCGAGCGGCACCTGGCGTACGGTGATGCGATGCCGCTCCTGTACTCGCTCACCGTCGATGGCTGGCGATTCGACGTCGCTTCAGACCGCGACCAACCGGGCACCGCGCACTTCGCCTGGATCGACGGGCCGACTCCGGGCTACGGATTCACGGTCGGCAACTCGGGTGGCGTGTTGCCGACCGCCGTCGAGGCCGAGGCGGAGATCCGGTCGTTCCTGTGCGCGATCGACCCGGCTACCGGAACGCTCTGAGGTCAGTCGCGCGTCTTCAGCGCTCGCACGACGAGCGAGACCAGCAGCAGCACGACGCCGATCGCCGCCACTCCCAAGCCGAGCACGACGAGACCGCCCGCTCCGATGTTCGCGTCCGGGGTGGGGAACAACGAGTTCCAGAGAGTGCCGGCGAGGGCGCTCAGCAGCCCGACGGCCAGCAGGGTGATGCCGATGATCCGTGTCATCCGATGCCTTTCTGTTTGTCAGTCTGTCGACTAGTCGACGCCATGCCCTTCGGGCACGGTCAAGTCGCTGTCGCAGTTACCGGTTACTCATGGTAACTTACTAAAGGTAATTTATCCCGAGGAGTCCGATGCCCGCCGTTTCGACGACCCGTCAACGCTTGCCCAAACACGAGCGTCACGCGCAGCTGCTGGCGGTGGCGCGCGAGCTCATCCGCGACTCGGGCACCGACGAGTTCACCCTCGCCCGGCTCGCCGCCCTGGCCGGTGTCACGAAGCCGCTCGTCTACGACCACTTCGGCGACAGGGCGGGCGTGTTCGCCGAGCTGTACCGCGATTTCGAGAGCGGGCAGCGGCAACGCCTCGCCGACGCCCTCGTCGACGTCGAACCCGAGCTCTCGGCCGTCGCTCGCATCGTCGCGACGGCCTACATCGACTGCTGCCTCGCCGAAGGGCGGGAGCTGAACAGCGTCGTCGCGGCCCTGGCCGGTTCGCCGGCCCTGAGCCTGGTCCGCCACGAAGCCGAGGGGGCCTACCTCGCGATGTGCCGCGACGCCCTCGAACCGTTCGCGGGAGCGATCGACACCGCCGGGCTGCAGGCCGTCGTCGGCGCCGGCGACGCCCTGGCCCGAGCCGCACTCGCCGGCAGGATCGGCGCCGATCGCGCGGGCGAGGCCTTGGCCGTCGTCGTCGCGGCCGTCGCCACCGACGCTCAGACGAGCACCACCACGATCGGAGACGAGTCATGACCATCGAACACCCGACGACGGCCGGTTCGGCGCACTGGGTCTACGCGCACCCGCGCCGCGGCTCGATGAACGACCGGCTCTTCCAGGCGGGCGTGGCCGCGTTGTCCGACCGCTACGACGTGGCGACCTCCGATCTCTACGCCCAGGGGTTCGACCCCGTGCTCGGCGAACGTGACCTCGGCGACCTCGCGGGCACGCCCGGCAACATCGCCGAGCAGGCGGGGGAGTCGTACGCGCGCGGACAGCTTCCCGCCGACGTGCAGCACGAGCAGGCCAAGATCGCGTCGGCGGAGTTGCTCGTTCTGCAGTTCCCGCTCTGGTGGTACGGCCCGCCGGCGATTCTCAAGGGCTGGTTCGACCGGGTGCTGACCGCCGGTTTCGCCTACGGAGACCAGGATCCCGACCTCGGGGTGCCGCGACGGTACGGCGACGGCGGCCTTGCCGGGCGCCGGGCGCTCGTGGTGGTGACGGCCGGCGAAGACGCGCGCTCGATCGGCGAGCGCGGCATCAGCGGCGACATCGAATCCCTGCTGTTCCCGATCACCCACGGCGTGCTCTGGTACGTCGGAATCGAGACGCTCGACCTGCACGTGATCCACGACGCCGACACCATCGACGCCGCGGGTGTCGACCGCGAGGTCGCACGGCTGCGCGACCGGTTGCTCTCTGTCGAGACCGAACAGCCCCGCCCCTACCGGCGGCTGAGCGACGGCGACTACGCCGGAACGCGTGCCCTGAAGGCGAGTCTGATGCCGGGCCGCACCGACCTCGGCATCCACACCGTCGCGGGCGCGTAGAGCGCTACGGGCGCGCGAGCACTGCCGCGACGCTCTCCGCGATGATGTCGAGCCCGCGGTTCAGGGTCGCGTCGTCGATGACCAGGGCCGGCAGCAGCTTCAAGACCTCGTCGACGGGACCGGATGTCTCGACCACGAGCCCGCGCGTGAAGGCCTCGGCGGCCACGGCCGTCGCCAGGGTGGGGATCGCCGTGCTGGCGAAGCCGAAGATGAAGCCACGGCCGCGCACCTCGAGCTGTGCCTCGGGGTGCTGCGACGCGATCGCGGCGAGACGCTCGCGCACGAGGGCCTCTTTGCGGTGCACCTCTCGCGTCAGCGCGTCATCCGCCCAGTATTCTTCGAGCGCCACCGTTGCGCAGACGAAGGCCATGTTGTTGCCGCGGAAGGTTCCGCTGTGCGAACCGCGCTTGAGCACGTCGATGTCGCGGCGCAGCAGCACGAGCGACATCGGCAGCCCGTAGCCGGAGAGCGACTTCGAGAGCGTCACGATGTCGGGCACGATTCCGGATGCCTCGAAGCTGAAGAACTCGCCGGTGCGACCCGATCCGACCTGGATGTCGTCGACGATCAGCACGATGCCGTGCCGGGTGGTGAGTTCGCGCAGGCCGCGCAGCCACTCGGAGCTGGCGACGTTGATGCCGCCCTCGGCCTGGATCGTCTCGACGATGACCGCGGCGGGCTTGTCGAGCCCGCTGCTCGGGTCGTCGAGCAGCTTCTCGAGGTAGGCGAGCGAGTCGAGGCCCGGGAAGTAGCCGTCGAACGGCACGAACACCGCGTCGTCGAGGGTGACGCCCGCGGCCTGGCGGAAGTGCTGGTTCGCGGTGACGGCGAGCGAGCCGGCGCTGACCCCGTGGAACGCGCGGGTGAAGGCGACGACGGTGGAACGGCCGGTGGAGATGCGGGCGATCTTCAGCGCAGCCTCGACGGCGTTGGTTCCGGTCGGGCCGGTGAACTGCAGCTTGTAGTCGAGCGAGCGCGGCTCGAGGATGAGGCGCTGGAACGTCTCGAGAAACCGCTTCTTCGCGGCGGTGGCCATGTCGAGCGAGTGCGAGATCGAGTCGTCGGCGATGTAGTCGATCAGTTTCGCCTTCATCAGCGGGTTGTTGTGCCCGTAGTTGAGCGCCCCCGCACCGGCGAAGAAGTCGATGTAGTCGGTGCCCTGCTGGTCGGTCATGACCGAGCCGACGGCGCGCTCGAAAACCACCGGGAACGAGCGGATGTAGCCCCGTACGTCAGACTCTATGTCTGAAAAAATGTCGAGGTTCATGTCAATCGTCATCCCTCATGGTAACTACCGACGGGGAGATGCGTATGGACGTGCGTTTGGCAAACTCGAAGTTGAAACTCCTCCGCTTTACGCTAGGG
>Ga0247813_10000682_pt1 | contig 29248 bp, 26 predicted proteins | sample UWRJL169409C1_FD_180719 | JGI IMG/M metagenome (GOLD analysis project Ga0247813, IMG submission 180719) | Plant litter microbial communities from Arlington Agricultural Research Station in Wisconsin, United States - UWRJ-L169-409C-1 | ecosystem: Environmental > Terrestrial > Plant litter >...
CGTTGAGGTCGACGTCCACCTTCAAGCCTGCTTCCTCGAAGTGGTACTTGCCCACCAAGAGCTGCCGATCCGGCACGGTCTCGGACGATGCGGGGGCCAAAGCCAGCAGTCCGGCCAACGCCGCGACACCAATCAAGCGAAGCATAGCCACCACTTCCTACCCAAAGCGCCCCACGTAGGACCCAAACGAATAGCCTAGCTAGACCGCCTCCCGTAGGAAACATCCTGCTGACCAACGTTATGTGAGTTAAAGAAGGTAGTGCCTCACAAAGGCCGAAGATGGCCACTTAGATCAACGAAGGATTACCGTCAGTCGCCGGTAACTTCACCGTCCTCGTCCAGCAACTTTGCCTTCGTCCGGCGATTGCGGACATCCCTAAGCACGTCTTCCATCTCGAATAGCAAAGCCCGTCCCAAGTCGGTATTGCCATTCGTATCCTCCTGGTCGACGGCGAACAGTGCCTTCGCGCGTTTCGCTAGATCCAAAAGCGTCGCGTAGCCTTGCTCACCAAGCTTGTTACGAACGACGCCCAATCCTTCAACAAGCATATGAAAAATAGTGTGTATGTTTCGTTTTGGAAAATCGCCGAGCGGGTCCACGAAGGTCGGCGCATCCAAGACCATTGATCCCAGCAGATCGTGGATCTCACTCAGCGATGCCGGGACGTATGGCCGAGGATCGAAAAATGGGCTGCTCATCGTTGGATCTCCGGGCGTGAAATTGCGTACGTGTGATCGGCTCCGATTTGTCTTGGGCGGATAATGATCACGCGGCTCGGACGAAAATCGCCTTCGAAAAAGCCGCGGACCTATGAAGTGCTTAATGTCTTCCGCGTCAGCGTCACATCGAATGCCACGTCCTTCACCCTTGCGTCTGGAAGTCGGCAGGTAAGATCGCTTCCCGAATTATTGTTCTCCCTGCGATTAACCCGGACGGGGACCGCACCAGCCGAGTCTATGCCGAGCACATTGTAGCGGTCGCGAAGGTTTAAGCGAACCTGCAGGTCGATATAGTTGCCCAATGCCTCCTGATCAGACAACCTCGGCGTGAGGCGTCCAGCCTTGAGTAGTGCCACTCCCCGATCATAGGCGAGGTCGGCGCGCTGCTGCACGAAGCGGAGTGTCTCGACTTGAAGCGGCTCATAGTCCCCCTTCAGTCGCGCAACCACTACCGCGCGTTGGAAGCGCAAGTCGTTCACCTTCGCGCTCAAGCCATCCACCGTTTGCATTGAATTGCCAAGCGCGTCGATCGGTACGATCTCATCGTAATGCCATCCAGGATCGATGGCTTTGATCTGCTCCATAATTTGTCTTGCGTGGTTCTGCAGCACCTCCGCGGTCATCGCATTCGCGGGACCGGTCGAATCGAACAGGTTGTCAGCAACGGCGACTATCGCTCCGCCGGGCGAGGAGCGCAGACCCGGGAACGAATGCTACAGCGTCATGGAGTCCTCGAAAGCCCTGATATTACCACTACGTCCAAGAAGTGGCCGTTGCGGTCCCGGGACAATTCGCGGGTCTATTGCAGTCCACGTTGCCGATACGGTCCGCAGTGCCGACGGCGCGACTTGCGGCACAACCTCGCCAGCGCTTCCCGAATTTGTGGAAGGCGGACTGATCGAGACTGAGAACCTGCGTAGCCAGAACCCAATTCGACTTGTGTACGTGGTCCGCCTGGCGCGAAGGTGAAACGACCGTCGCGCGGATCATGATATGGATTGAACTTGAACTCGAGTCCGTCAGCTCGATGCGCGGGCGGCAGCCGACCTGTGCGCAGCCGTACCGTGAAAGCATATCGCTTTTCGTCAGATACGTTGATCATGTCGCCCGCTCCAGATAGCGACGAGAACATCTGAGCAACATTATCCTACAAGTCAAGCGCAACGCGAGCGGATCTTAAGGTCCGCCCCGCTCGTCCGCGCTTCTGTAGTAATGGTGCGCTTACAGGACTCACATCAGTCGCTGCAGGCCGCAGAAAACCTTGCAATTCGGCCGGCGTTCTGATCCGTGGCCCCTGCGTGGCCCACCCCAAATTCGGTCCCGTTTTTGGCTTCGAACCAATGCCGCATGGGACACCGTGCATTGCTTTTGGGAGCCCTGCGACAGGCGATTCGAGTATGGCGAGAAGCTCTTCCCGGCCGACAACTGCGGCCGCACGCACGGCTCAGAAAGTGGGAGGCGCTATCGACCCATAGGGCGACATTCAGCCGTCGTTTGTCACTCCCCAACATCATTCATTCGAGTATGAGCGCGTGGCGATCACGCGCGACCTGCGGCTCGACAGCTTTGCCGAAGCTTTGGCATCTATGAGCCCGATCGCGATCATTGCCGATCGTCTCGACCGTCATTCTAAGTGGGTAAATGTGCACGATCGGGTCGAGATCGTGCTCGCCACGCATGACGCGCACGGGCGCTCGCGTCGCGACGGCGCCCTCGCCGAACGCATCGACGATCTTGCCTTGCTGTTCGGTGCCGACAGCCTTGCCCCGGGGCTTTCCGCCTGCAGCGCCGATGGGCCGGTGAGTTCGGGCGTCCGCGCAGCTTCGTGCCGTCAATCTTTCAAAATACGAACGCACCGGATGATAATCGCGTTGACACGCTTCGTGGGTGCGAGACAATCGGCGGAAGGGGAGCTTCCGTGACAGACTGGTGCCTATTCGCGATTCGAACTGATTGCAGACCCTTGCTGGCCAACCATGTCCTTTAGTGCGGTCGCTTTCCAAACCCGTGCGCGGACGGTCGATCATCTCGGACGGGAACAGATCGCCGATGCCCCGACCGCGGTCTCGGAACTCTGGAAGAACGCCTACGACGCCTATTCACGACAGGTTCGACTTGACCTGTTCGACGGCCCCAGCCCTGTCGCCGCAGTCCTGGACGATGGGCACGGCATGTCGACCGACGAATTCATCGAGCGATGGCTAGTCGTCGGCACCGAGTCCAAGGCACAGAACAATTCTGTCCCGATCGCTGATCGTAACGGTCTTTATTTGCGGCCCAAGCAGGGTCAGAAGGGCATCGGCCGCCTCTCAAGTGCAAACCTCGGCCCGATCCTGTTCCTGGTATCAAAACGGATCGACCGGAAATTCGCGTCGGCGCTGGTCGACTGGCGGCTGTTCGGCAACCCATTCCTGAACCTGTCCGACATCGAACTGCCGGTCGGCGAGTTCGAGACGCTCGAAGAGGCGTTCGACGCGTTGCCGGATATGGTCGAGCAGGTGCGTCGCAATGTCAGCGGTGTCGACCGCGGTAAACGCGCCGATCATATTCGCGAGGCCTGGGCGCGGTACGATGCGCTTTACTCGGACGACGCCAAGCGCGGCGTCTCGTCGATGGATGCACCTCCGTCCGAGGCCATTCTCACCGGCCTGGCCGAAATAAGCTTTTCGCGCGGGCTGCTCGATCACTGGCCGGCGCTCAACTATTCGGAACCGCACGGCACGGCTCTTCTGATCTCGGACCTGAGTTTCGATCTGACGGCGCAGCTCGACAGTGGCGGCGGAGGCGCGACCGGAAGAGAAGCGCGAGAGCGGTTCGGACAGACGTTGTCGAGCTTCGCAGACCCCTACAGCAAGAGCGAGAAGCCCGGCGACGCCGGGGGTCACGAATTTGGTTACTCGGCAAGCGTATGGCGCAGCGGGCTCGAGCGCGTGCTCGTGGGATCGACCAACGCGATTTCGAGAAGCAAAGTCGAACCGCTGGAGCATCAGGTTGAGGGCAGCCTCGGCGAGGATGGGAGCTTCACGGGTCGCGTGAAAGCGTTTGGCAAGTGGCTGCCCGGGTCGATTACCATCCCGAAGCCTCAGGATGTGGTTTTGTCGAAAGACAGCGCGAACCGTGTCGGACCGGTCGAACTTTACCTTTCCACGATGGAGTTCTCGCTCGCAAACACAAGCCACACCCGTGACGAGTTCGATCGGTTCAAGGATATGGCTGACAAATCGGCGGGCTTTCTCATCTTTCGGGATGGCCTCCGCGTCCTGCCCTATGGTCGGCCTGACAACGATTTCTTTGAGATCGAGAGCCGCCGTACGCGCAATGCCGGTCGAGAATTCTGGAATCACCGACGAATGTTCGGTCGAATATCGATCGGTCGCGATGCGAATCCGAACCTTCGTGACAAAGCGGGTCGCGAAGGACTGATCGACAACCGGGCGGCGAAGACCCTGAAAGGCTTGGTCGAGAACATCCTCATCGAAACGGCGCGTCGGTATTTCGGGTCGGGGTCAGATCACCGCAAGGAAATGCTTGCGCCGATCCGCGAGGAGAATGCGCGGGATAAGGCGGAAAAGGAGCGCGCCAAGCTCCAAAAGGCGCAGCGCGCCCAATTTCGTGAAGCGCTCGACAAACGTGCTGTCGAAGCACGTGCGTTGATGGCCGACATGCGCTCGCTGCGCGAGTGGACGCTCATCGCGAACGAGCGCGAAGCAAATGCGGCGCTTGCCGCAATCGACGAGCTGGACGAGCGCATCTCGGAACTGGTTCTTCCTTCTCCACCAGCGACATTGGGTACGCTCGAACGGAAATACGACGAGTTCCAGCATAATCGGCGCGAGATCCACAGCACGTTTGCAATGCACCGGGAGCAGGTAGACGCGGCGTTGACGCAATGGGAGAGCGAACGACCGCGACAAATCCTGGAAGCGTCGATCGACCGGGCTGCACGCCGTATCGGTCGGCGTATCGACGAGTGGCAGAAGCAGATCGTTGAGCTTCAGCGGAAGGAGTTCGACCGCATCCGCAACCTGCTCGCCGAGCGAGCGCCGATCTTCCCGGAGGAAGCCAAACCGCTGCTGCTGCGCTTTGATCGCGGCGAAATCGACCTGACCGAAGCCCGCCGCCTGATCGGTGCCAAGCTCGAAGAAGTGAACCGTCAGAACGAGGAGACGTTCGCGCCGTATATCGCGGCGCTGCAAAGCCTTCAGGAAAGCATCGACATCCAGCGTCTGGCGTTCGCCAGCATCGAAGAGACCGGCGAAATGCGCACGGAGCTCGATCGTCTCAACGCGTTGGCCCAGTTGGGCATCGCGGTGGAGATCGTCGGGCACGAACTTGAGGCGCTGGACAACATCATCGGGTCCGGGCTGCGGCGCCTCCCGCCCGAAGTCCGCGAAAGTCGCGCGGCAAAGGATATCGAGTTCGGCTACGAAGGCCTAACGGACCAGCTTCGCTTTCTTTCGCCGCTTAAGCTCACTGGAAACAAGGTTCAGGAATGGATCACCGGTGAAGAGATCGCGGACTATGTTCTCGAATTCTTCAAGTTGCCGCTTTCGCGTCAGGGCATCGAAGTCGTCGTCGACGCGGCGTTCAAGGAGATGCGAATCTTCGAGTACCGGCCGCGTATCTATCCGGTGTTCGTTAACCTCGTCAACAACAGCATCTACTGGCTGCGGATCAGCGACCAGACGAAGCGCGTCATTCGGCTATCGGCTTCGGGGGATGCGATTCTCGTGTCGGACAACGGGTCCGGCGTGGCGCCGGACGATCTGGGCAATCTTTTCACGCTGTTCTTCACGCGCAAAATCCGCGGCGGCCGAGGCGTCGGATTGTATCTGTGCCGGGCCAATCTTGCGGCCGGGGGTCATCGCATTTCCTACGTGGCCGACCCCAGCACCGAAGCCGAGGCACTCCCGGGCGCCAATTTCAAAATTGAGTTCAGGGGCGGTCTTAATGGCGGTTGATGCAGGATACCGTGCTTTCATCAAGGAGTCGCTGATCAGCCCGATACGGTCGGTGCTGATCATTGATGACGATTATCCGACGATCGACGAACTGCTTGGTAACGCTGTTGCGAAGAAGCGCGCCGAGGGCGGCGCGCCGACGTTGCTTGCCGATGCGGCTGCCGGCGGAGAACTCGCGGCTCCCGTCATGGAATCGGTCGCCGCGCCTGTCGGCGACGCGGTCGCCGAGGAGACCGCTCCTGCGGCGGAGCCCGAATTCGTAGCGATCCCGGGCCGAACGAAAGAATGGGAAACATCGCCCGAGCTGATGCAGGCGGTAATCAACCACTTCCGCAGCCTGCTGCTGTTGGTCGACGTGCACGACGGCAGCGACATCGAGGAAGGTACTGCTCAGCTTGTGGATCGTCACCTTCATCAGTCCGATCTGCTGATCCTCGATTATCATCTCGACCAAACCGACACGGGCGACAAGGCGATCGAAATCGCGCGTGCGGTAGCGACCAACGACCACTTCAACATGGTTGTCGTGAACACGCGGCATAGCCTATCGCAGGTCTTTGAGGACATGCTCCTCGGCCTCCTCCCGCCGTTGGAATGTTTCGAGGACGAGCGCCGCGATCAAGGTGAAGCAGCTGTCGGCAAGATCGAAGATGACCACCCCGAAGCCGTCGACAAAATTCGAAAGGCGATCGGTGCCAAGCAATTCATGTACATCGTGAAACACGGCCCGCCGTCATTACGCGACGCGATACAAGGGAAGGGGATCTTCAGCGACTTCAAGGCGGAATGTGATCAGGCGACGATCCCCGCCAGAGACCAACGGTTCGTTCTGATCTGGGCGTTGGCCGAATTCCAGGCGGCAAATCGGGCTCGCATGAGCGCGGGCAACGAAGTGGGACCGCTCGACTGGAATGAGGAGGAACCCTATTGGATCCGATCCGACCGTTTGTTCATGGCCTTCTCGGAGAAGAAGAAGGTCACCGAGCCGCTGGAGATTCTGCTCGATGCACTGTGCTGCTGGGCACCCCCGCCGTCTCGTCTTATCTTGGCGAAGTTCAGAGCGGAGATGGAGGCCAAGGGCGTCTCGGGTGAAACCAAGGCGGTCGGCGACAAACTCGCCACCGCGTATTGGTATCTTGCCCTACTCAAGGCTGATGACGCCGGGCGACGAACCCTCATCGGAGACAATATCTCCCGCCATGCCGAGCAGCTGGTCGATGACATTGCGCAGAACGTGCATGCGTTCACCGACAGTCTGTCCGCGGCCGACCGTGGTGTGGGCGAAGCGGATTACACGAAACGCGTCGCGGAGCGATTTGCCGCCGGGGTAGAAGAAATCGAAGCTCGCAATGCTAGCTTCGCGGCCAATGCTGTCGCCTGCAGCAAGGCGCCTCGCGGATGGCATTTGCGCACCGGCCATGTTTTCGAAATGGACGGCAGCGTCTGGGTTTGTCTGACGCCGATCTGCGACATGGTACCGGGTCAGAAGCGGGCCGGTCATCGCGGCGAAGTGGGACAGCGCAAGCCGTTCATGGCGGTAAAGTTGCATCCCATCCGAGCTGCAAATTACGAAGGGATTGATGTAAACTCGAACAACTATCTTTTTCTCAAGATCGGGCGAGACGTGAAGGTGTTCTCGCTGCTTGAGAATGCAGGCGCGGAAGAGCAGCCGCACTGGTATATGTTCTACGCCGAAGAGAACGGGCAGATTGATCCGAAGGCGCCCTTTCCGCTCTCGCGCCTGCGCGACACCGGCGCGGGACTGGCGGTTGAGCAGCTCGAAGCTCAACTCGTCAGCGAGCTGCGATATGAGTATGCGATCAATCTGATGCAAAAACTCGGGGCCAGTCTGACCCGGGTGGGTCTCGACTTCACCGTCTGATCAGGCGTGGCCGGAGTTCTGCTCGACCGACCCCAACGTCGCCGATTGGAAGGCTAGCGCTTCCGACTGCGCTATATGCCAATGTGATATGAGTCCGGACTGCAAACGGGAAAAAATTTGAGCCTTATTTCCAACGCCCGTGCCCAGTTCCATGCCGACTTGCTGGCCAAGCTCTATGTGCTCGACGGCAACGGCAAGGCGTCGAACGCGGATAAGTCACAGAACACGAGCAGCTCGATCGCGGGGCATGTCGCGGCAGCGCTCGGCGTTTCACCGGGACCTTCATTATCAGCACAGGCCGCCGGTAATGAATTCGAGCGCGTCACCGCCGAATTTCTTCGATCCACATTCCTCAAACTGACCGGGCTGCGTCCGGGCGAATGGGACATTCATCACGTCAAATCGCGATCAGGCGTGTCGATCGCCCAATATGAACAATATTCCCACCTCGGCGACATCGAGAAGGCCGCGGGCAAGACGCCCGAAATCCGCGTCCTGCTCGGCAATGACTATACGATCGCCTCGGATGTGGTCATTGCGCGGCGTCCGGCGACCGACGACGCCATCAACGCACATGCCCTGCTCGTCGATGATCTGACGGCGGCTCGCACCGGCATTCGGCTAAGGCCGAAGGTGAAACCCAGCCTGCACGCCTGCATTTCGTGCAAATGGACAATGCGCAGCGATCGCGCGCAAAACGCGCGGTCCGAGGCGCTTAACCTGATACGCAGCCGCCGCGGTCGCACACCGCATATCGTCGTGTTGACTGCCGAGCCGCTGCCGAGCCGCTTGGCATCTTTGGCGCTCGGTACCGGCGATATCGATTGCGTCTATCATATTGCGCTTCCCGAGCTCGAAGCCGCAACGGCGTCGCTTGCCAACGTCAAGCCGCGCGACCTACTCAAGCTGATGGTCGATCAAGGTCGATTGAAGGACGTGTCCGATCTCCCACTCGATCTTGCGATCTGACGAGCGCATCTAGACGGCTCTGCGTTCGGTTTCCGTCAAGAAAAGGTCAGTCAAACACTCACGCAGCTCCTGCGGCCGCTTGATATCGCACTCCCATAAAACAACGACCCGCCAGCCGAGCGCTTCCAGAGCAGCGACCTGTTCAGCATCGCGCGCAACTGTGCGCTTGAATTTTGCCTCCCAGAATTCCCGTCGCGCGATCGGCATAGTGCTGCGCGAACAGCCTTCGTGCCGATGCCAGAAACAACCATGGACGAATATGACGGTGCGGTGCTTCGGAAGAACGATGTCGGGGCGTCCGGGAAGATCGCGGCGATGTAACCGGAACCGATGTCCCATTGCATGAAGCGCCCGACGAACCGCAACCTCCGGCGCAGTATTCTTCCCCCTAACCCTGCTCATGTTTTCGCTGCGGGCGGTAGGCGAAAGGTGGTCCACTCAGGCCTCCAGCGTCAGACGCCCGGCATGCACCTGATCATGATGTACGTTGCAGAGGGTCAGGAGATTCTCGACGCTGTTCTCTCCCTTGTCGGCGTGCGCCATTACATGGTGGAGCTCGAGAAACTTCCTGGGATCGTCCGGCCGAAGCTGATCGCGGGTCCAGCCGCAGACGCGGCATGCAAATCCGTCGCGGATCAGCACTTCAACGCGGACATCGTCCGGGATACGCCGATCATGTTCCGGCGCCTGTTTATCCTCGTCAAGCACATAGGTGCCGACGGGCAAGTCGGTACGACCCTGCATGCGTGTGAAGATCGGCCATCCGTCCTCGGTTCGCAGCTCGCGCATGCGTCGCGCCCACTCGCTTTTGTCGCCGGCAAGGTAGCGAAGCTCCTCAATTGACACCGGTTTGCCGACATTCGCGCGCATATATTCGAGCAATCGCGACTTGACCCCAAGGTCCCTGCGTTTCCTGATCGAATTCAGGACGTTCCAGCGATGCGCCGCATCACGATCTTGGTCAGTGCTCACCAGCACATATTGATCCGGCTTCAGCGTCCGAGGATCTGCGCCGAGCACATCGGCGAGCCCCTGCGCGAGCTCCGGCTCATCATCGGCCATGTCCTTGAAGGTAACGCCGCTGCAGATCGACCATCCGAACTGAACCCGCAACTCGCGCAGCCGTCGTGCCCATTCACCGATGCCCGCTACCACCAGCAGTTCGTCGCCTTCGATGACCTGCAGGGCATAGCGCTGGAAATAGACCAGGATGCGATCACGGGCCGACGACGCAAGTTCGGGTGGAATGAGCCCCTTTCCGAGCCCGCGAAGCGACTGAAACACGGGCGTGAGGCTGCGGACCTGGTCACGCAGGTCTTCGTCCTCAAGCTTCGTCAGGAAATTGTCGAGCAGGGCCTTGATGCGGTCGACGGCTTCGGCGGGATTCTGCGCCACCGCGCGTCGAGCCATCTCAGGCGCTTTTTGCCATCGGCGCGAGCATGTCCGCTACCAGTCGCGCGAGTGCACCCGCCAGCGCTGGGGGCACGGCATTTCCGATCTGCCGAGCGATTTCGACCTTCGTGCCGCAGAATTTGAAATCGTCGGGAAATCCCATCAACCGGGCAGCTTCCCGGTGGGTGATCGGGCGATGCTGGTCAGGATGCAGATAGCGCCCCTTCTCCGGCTTGTAGAATTCGGTGCGGATCGTAACGGACGGCCTGTCCCACCACAGTCTGCCGAACAGATCGGTGCCGCCGGACGTTTTGCGAACCCAACAATCGGGTGTGATCTCGGGCGCGTTACGCTGCAGATCGAACCGGTTGCCGCCGGGCGGGACGGCGCGATAGCGCGCCAAGCTCTTGTCGGTCGGCGTGCGCTTGATGTGAAGATCGAGCGGCGCCGGACCTGCGATTTCGAGGCGCTTCGGCTTGGGAAGATCGGCGATCGCGTCGCGGACGGTTCTCCAAGGCGGCAGATTTGTTTCGGCACTCTTCTCAGAATGCGTCTTGAGCGGCGGAAACTCCGGGGTCCAGAGACCGGCCCGGTAGCCGAGCACGATCGTGCGCCGCCGAGTCTGCGGCGCGCCATAGTCGGCCGTGTTCAATATTGCAGCGACGGTTTTAAATCCGTCTTTCGCAGCGCGTGCGCGAATGTCGTCCAATTCCGGCGAGCGATAAAGCTCGGCGACGTTTTCCATGATGAAGATCCGCGCGCCGGAACGCACTGCAACGTCGAGGAACGGCTCCCACAGCGCGCGTCGGGCATCACCGTCACGCTTTTTGTTCAGGAGACTGAACCCCTGACACGGCGGGCCACCGATGACCACGTCGGCCTGCGGTACAACCGCGTCCTTGAGCCAGATTTCGATGTTGCCGCACACCGAATCGCCGCCGAAATTCAACTTGTGGGTCGCAATGGCCGCAGCATCGTTGTCGACGGCAAGAACGCTCTTAAAATCGCCGCAAAAGCGAGGATCCGCGAAGCCGAGCGACATGCCTCCGGCGCCTGAAAACAGATCGATTACTTTCCAGCTCATAATCGCTCTCTGTCACGTCGGTCGAGAAATTGCCATGCGTTTAATGGCATGAACAAACCAGGAACACAAGCTTTGTCGACGGTTTTGTGCGCTTTGTCGAGGGGCCGCTAAACTCGCGGATACCCGGCTGGCTTCGGCCGCGCGCAGACCAGTACCATAGGCGACGAGAGCGCCGCTTGGTGCTTGAGGCAGGTGGTCGCGTCGAGCAAGCGCGCCAGCTCGGAACGGTCGAGCGCGTGCGTGAAGAAGAAGCGCAGTGCCGCCACGATGCTGTTCATGGTCGGCGCCGTCACACCTAGGTCACGCCGCTCGACTTGGAAACGCCGCAGCTCTTCCGCCGTCGCTGTGTCGGGCGACCGCCCCAGCCACGTCGCGAACCGGCCGACGTCGCGACGGTAGTTGCGCTGCGTATCTCGGCCGAACCGCCGTACCTCCATCTCGTCGATGAGACGCTGGCGCAGCGGGCTGACGATAACAACAGGGGCGAGATGTTCATGGCAGGGCTCCTTCTCGTGGAGCCCTGATGCTCTGCCCGCCTCCCCCATCGCTCAACCCAAGCGCGACGCTCGCCCGTTCACCTCAGCCGTGCCGCGAGCACCCCTCCCGCGTAGCGGGTTCGTGCTTCCACCCGACCTTGCCGATATCGGCACGTCCGCACCCGTCGGATACCGCTAAATCAGAGGCGCATACGGACGCTACCGGCCTGGCATCAGTCATCTTCAGCGGTATCGATCATGCGCTCCCCGGCCTGTTTCTGTTCAAGCCCCATGGTCCGAGCCGCCATCCATTCCGGTACGTGCCAGCTGGCTGGCAAATTGCGGGCGATCGCCCCCGGTAATACCGCTATCAGCAGCATCCCGCCGATCACACCGCCCGCCGCCGCCCGCCACACACGCTGCCACTGACGATCAGCCGCCTGCCCGCGTTGGACGATGCCATCGATCCGTCCGATCGAGCGTGAGAGTGCATCCCGGGCATCGCTCAATATTGCGCGGTCCTCTGCCCGAGCATCGACACTCGCCTTGACGATCGCGGTCGTTAGCGAGGCGGGCGACAATCTGGCCGCTGGACTCTGCTCGAGCCGCTCAATGCCGCTGGCGGCGTTCGCCAACTCCTTTGCGATCTGCGACAAGGTGACGCTGTAATCTGGTATCCGCTCGCGCGCGGCAGTCAGGCCCTCAAGCGCTGCGCGGGTAAGGCTGACCTCACCACGCAGCGCTGCGAAAGCGCGCACAATGTCATCATCCGGGGCGGTTTGGGCTGGTTCCTGGGTCATGAAACGAGCTTACAATCCAAGTCCGCGACCGCGCGATAGGGCGGGATGATGGAGGAGATCTTGGGACAAAGATCCGCCTGATCGACCACCGATTCCGAGCTCCTGGACGCGGTTTCGCAACAGCGACTCGAGCTGCGGGTCGCGGTGTAGCGCCTTTGCCATCTCCGACATGCTGTCCTTGATACGGTAGGTCGTGTCGTAATCACCGCTGCGGCTGAGCGCCTGGAGCTGCCGGGTGCCCTGCTGCCAGTCGGCAACGAAGCGGTCGGCACGAGATCCCAGATCGGCGCGGATCTCCGCCTCCAATGCCATCGCCCGGATCGCTGCGCTCGTTTTGCCGGCGGCGGCCTGCTGCATGAGCGCGGGGTCGCCCTCCATCGCTCGACTAAGATCCTGCGACGCGTGCGGTCGCACAGTGTCGAGGGCGGCGCGCGCATCGGCAAAGGCGTTCTTCTGATGCGGCAGCTCAGGGAGATTGGCCTCGCGCATGCGCAGGAGATCGGCGGCTGTGCGCGCATAGCGCTCCACCGCCTTGTCGAGCGGTGAAGGCGGCGGTGCCAGCTCAGGGGCCGGTGCGATCGTGATGCCGGAGAAGCGGCTACGAGGCGCGGGCGCCGCCGGCGATGGGGGCAGATGCAGGTCCAATTCGCCGAGCTTCAAGCGCAGGCTGGCGAAGCGGTCGCGCACTTTCTCCGGCACGGCCTTGACGACTTCGACGATGCGCTCGCGGATCGTGATCCCACGCCGCTCGGCGAAGCCCTGCTCAGGCGACACTTCACGACCATAGTCGCTCGCCATGTCCTTGGCGCGCTCGCGCGACAGGGTGCGGATCAGCCGGCGCTGATCGGCGAAGTCATCCTTGCCGTAATGCAGGTCCATTCCTTCGCGGTGGCGCGACAGCGCGACATAGGATGAGTGACTATCCATTCCCGGCGTCGCCAGCACATGCGTACGGTCGACCGTCATGCCCTGCGCCTTGTGGATCGTCGCCGCATAGCCGTGATCGACCTGGGAATAGTCCTTCGTGTCGAACGCCACGGATCGGCCATTATCGAGCTGCACGGCCATGCGCGCGCGGCTGACGCTTTCGATGGTGCCGACCGTGCCGTTCTTCACGCCGAGCTCGCGCTCGTTCTTGAGGAACATGATCCGGTCGCCGGGCGCGAAGTCGCGCGCGCCGCGCTCGGTCGCGATAGCGACGTCTTCGCCGAACTGCCCCGCCGCGCGCAGCCGCTCGCGTGCCGCTTCGTTGAGCGCCTGCACCTCATCGCGGGTGTGTGTGAGAATGATCCGCGAGAGATCGGGATTGGCGATCCGGTCCCGATCCCAGCGATCGACCAACGCTTCGCGTGCGTCGTCACGCGACGCCGCTTCATGCACGCTATCGTGCGCGTCATAGGCGTGCATCGCCTCTCCAGTTCGACCCGTTGCCAGATGCCGCGTCGCGTCGCGCTGCCAATCCTCCTGCTGCCGTCGGATGTCGGTGATCTCGACCGCGCCGTGACGCTCGGCGATCGAGCGGAACGCCGCGCCCGCTTCGATCGACTGAAGCTGCTCGGGATCGCCGACCAGCACGATCTTGGCGCCGCGCTTCTCGGCTTCGCTGACGACGCGCTCCATCTGACGCGTGCCGATCATCCCGGCCTCGTCGATCACCAGCACCGAGTTCTGATCGAGCAGTTCACGGCCCTGATCCCACTGATGTTCCATGCTCGCGATCGTGCGCGACGCAATGCCAGATCCGGATTCGAGATTCTCGGCCGCGATGCCGGACAGCGCGGCGCCGCGAACGTCGTAGCCGGCGCGCTCCCAGGCTTCACGCGCAACGCCCAGCATCGCGGACTTGCCAGTGCCGGCATAGCCGACGACGACACTCAACCCATCGCTACGCGTAACATGATCGAGTGCAGATAGCTGCTCTTCGGACAAGATCAGTTCGGCACGCTCGGCTTCCGCAATGGCGTGCTCGCGATCGGGGTTGCTCACGCCGTGCCGCTCGCGCTCGGCCATCATCTGGGTCGCTCGCTCGAGCTGCTGCTCGGTGTCGATCATGTCACGGCCGGTGAAGCGGTCCTCGCCTTGCCCGTCTTTGCCGAGCGCGACGAGATCAGGCGATCCGCGCACTGCGCCCATCGCTTGGTCGAACTGCTCCTGTCCGTCGCTATGGCGGTGGATGAACATGGCGAGATCGCGATTGGTGAAGGTAGCCTGGTTACGGGTGATCGCGTCGAGCGCGATGCCGGGATTAGCGATGATCTTGTCGCCATTGGCGCGCGCGATCTCGTAATGCTCTTCGAGCCGTTCGGTCTCGATGCCTTCCGCTTCCATGCGCGCGGCAGCGGGGCCAATCTTGTTCTGCGGCTCTAGATCGATCCCTTGCGCCTCGAACGAGCGGTGATCGATCCGCGCGTCGATATCGAGTTCGGCCAGCCGCTGGTTAGCGTGCTCGGCCCAGCGCTCGCGCCATTTCTCGAGCAGATCTGTGCGGTTCCACTCGCGGTTCTTCTGCCCGAACCCGTCTTCGTTCACTTCGCGCATCGTCAGCATCACGTGGGCGTGCGGCTTGGCCAGCCCGTCGGCGCCGATGTCCCAATGCACGTTGAGGTCGGCGACCATGCCGTGATCGACAAACTCGTCGCGGACGAAGTCGCGCGCAAGCGCGATGCCGTCCTCCTTCGACAGCTCGCGCGGGATGGCGAACTCGATCTCGCGCGCGAGCTGCGCATCCATGCGCTTCTCGGCCGCCTCGACGTCGTTCCACAGCTGTTCGCGATCGGACCACGCGTCCGGCGCGCCGTCAGGTAGCATCACTTCGGAATGCACGACGCCGGTCTTGTTCGAGAAGTCGTGGTGCCGATCGAGCCGCTGATCATAGAGCCGCGAGGCCGAGCGATAGGCCGCGGCGGCGAGCGCACTGGAGCCGCTGCCGCGCGAGATGACCTTGGCCGAGAAATGGTAGATCGCCATGACGGCAATCCACTTACACTTCAAAGCGCACGTCGGCACGACGTATAAGCGCGCCCTCAAAAGATTTCATCTTTCTCGGGACGGAGCAATCCCAAGAGATTTCAGGATATTGTGCCTGATCGACTGCAGCGATAACTGGTTCGTCCTCACCCCGCAAATGAGGATGAACCGATGCGCAAACCCCGTGACTTTGACGCCGAATTGAAGACGCTGAGCGACAAGGCGCGACAACTCAAGGAGCAGCGGCTGCGCCAACTCGGTGAGCTGGTAATCGCCACCAGCGCCGATGCGTTACCGCTCGAACAGCTGGCCGGCGCGTTGCTTGCCGCAGCAGAGGCGGAACACAAGACGACAACGGAGGGCTGGCGTCGGCGCGGCGCCGCCTTCTTTCAGGTCGCACGCAAAGCTGGCGGCGGCCCTCGCGACAGCACTCGCCGCGAGCAGACGGACCATGACGGCGCGGCATCGACTACAGGCGAAGATCGCACGTGACGACGGCCGGGCATGGGCTGTGAAGCGTCGCGAGCGGACGCGTCAGCTGATCGAACTCGGCGGGCTTGTCGCCAAGGCCGGCCTGATCGAGCTAACCGAGGACGATCGCGCGGTGATCTTCGGATTGCTGCTGGGAGGCGCCGCGATGTTGCAGAGCGACCGCCGCGATCAGATGCTCACGCTCTGGCGACGCCGCGGCAAGCGCGCCTTCGCGCTTGCCGCGGATGCAGACACGTCGGAATAGGGCGACGATGAACAACGACCTTCAAGCCACGATCACCGCCACGATCGCGCGGGCGCCCGAATGGATCCGGCAGGAACTGATATCGAAGGAAAAGGCCACGCGCGACCGGGCTGAGGAAGCGCTCGCTGCGATGATCGCAGGCGCAATACAGAAGGACAACGGCAATCCGTCGGAGCGTTAAGCGGCAGCCTTTTGTTCAAGTGCGGCGATGCGTTCGGAACAGACCGCGTGGACGACCCGGCCCAGCTCCTCGACCTGCTCACCAAGCCAGGAAAGCTCCTCGTCGCTAATCTTATAATGCTTCGAATAGCGCGCCTTTACGTACGCTTCCCGGAGCTTCTCGAACATCGCCCGCTGCTTGTGGTTGTCGCGAGGCCAGACGTGGGTCAACCGTCGGTCTAGGCGCTCGGCTTGTATTCGCAAAAATCCCAGATTGTGAACGTGTGGCGTGTAGAACGTGCAAACCAAAAGTACGCAGTGATAGAGGCGCTCGGTTGCCTGATGGAGATCGAATGCAGCCTTCTTCAGGTCACGGTCTGCGACAGCGTGCCCAAAACCACGGTAGAAACTCTGCGCGCTTGGAAGCCATTCTTCGAAGTACTCGAGAGCCATTGCCAGCGCCTGTTCGGGCGTCTTGGGCTTCGGCTCGTGAAGCTCGCTATCCTCGCTCTGGTAAAGCGCGATCCCGTCCTTCGCGACATCCATGAAAAAGTAGCGGCCGTGGGCGAGGCCGTCGTTGACCTCGCCCAAGGTGTGGACAATGAAATTGACCGGCGTGCGCAGCGTCTTGGTTACCGACAGCTCGCGGATCAGCCGGTCGTCGAGCTTCGACCAATATTCGACGCGATCCGTCAGGCGCTTGTCGTTGACGATGATCAGCAGATCGAAATCGGATTGATAACCCTTGGCGGTATGGGGCTCGTCAACCCAGCCGCCGCGCGCATAGCTGCCGTACAGAATGACCTTCTGGATGCGGCCCTTCTTCTTCCACGGGTGCGTGGACAGCGCAAAAGCATCCTCGAATTCCTCGAAGATGATCTGCACGACACGCTCCAACTCGCGCTGCTTGGCTGCCGGCAAATGATCGAGCTCGGATTTCATGGTGTCATCCTAACCTTATGGAGGCGCTGCGCCAACATCGCCCGGCATGCGTCGGGCGATGTTGGCGCGTGGTTCACGGGAACCACCGCCGATATTGAGCATCCCCCCAGCGCCGCCATGCCGTGCGCTCGTCGCCGTCCATGAAGCGCGACAGCCGAAGCAGCGCTTTCGCCATGTGTCGTTCGACCTGCCGAATGCTCAGCCCTGTCGCGCGCGCGATCTCGGTATAGCTCGAGCCATCCAACCGATGTGCGAGGAACACCTCGCGCGTCGTGCGCGGAAGCGACAACATGGCACGCTCCATCGTTACCAGCTGTTCGGGGTGAACCGGCCCCTGCCACTCGCCGTGGTCCCGCTCGGTCGAGCGCTCGAAGGCGCGCCGGGCACGCGCCTCCAGATCTTCGCAACCGCCGGTCATGCTGCCGACTCCAGCAGGGGGTCGGCGTCGCTTCCGTGGTGGAAGGCGAGCAGGTAATCCGCAGCCTTGCTCGCGGCGCTCGCCGCGCGGAAGATCGCTCTTTCATCCTCGCGCAACACCGCCAGCCAGCTGCCGATATAGTCCGCATGACGCACGGTCGGCCGGATCGACAGCGACGCACAGGCGAATGCACTGGCCATCTCCGCGACCAGCTCCTCACGGGCATAATCACCACTGCCGAAACTGCCACGCTGGTCGCGGTCCAATCGGCTCTTGTGCCCGGTCCAATGCCCCAGCTCATGCAACGCCGTACGATACCAGTTGATCAGTTCGCCGAACGCGCCCTGCGGCGGGACCGCGACGTAATCGCCACCGGGTGAATAATAGGCTTCACCGCCGCCGATTCGGAAGTCCGCGCCGCTCGCATCTATCAGCGCCTGCACCTGCGGCAGGATATCCGTCTCCACCGGCAGATCCGGCATGCCGGCCAGCGCTTCGGGCAGCCCCTCGCACTGATCGACATTGAACACCGTGAAGCGCTTGAGAAAAGCAATCTGCCGCGCATCGCGGTCCTCGTCCTGCGCCCGCGCCTGCTCGCCTTTGGGTATGAAGCGATCCGCATAGCAGACCGTCGTCCCCCGCTCGCCCTTGCGAACGTTGCCCCCCGCCGTTTGCGCCTGCCGATAGGTCAGCCAGCGCTGCGACCGGTAGCCGCCGTCGATCACCGCACCCCACAGGATCAGCACGTTGATCCCGGAATAGCGCCGCCCGGTCCCGGCATTGTGCGGCATCGAACACCCGCACGCCGCCCCGTCCCAGGGCTGCACCCAAGGCAGCCGGCCTGCCTCCAGCTCGGCAATCACCTGCGACGTCACCTCGCCATAGAGGCTCGCCCGGTTGGTATCGGTCCTGTCCTTCATCTTCCTCACTCCAGACCACCGCAACCGGCGCCGGAATGGCGGGGTGGGCGGCAGGAGCGGACCGAAAGTCCCGCGGGCAGCGGCGGGCAGCACCCGCAGGGCCGAAACGGAGTGGAGGAGCCGGCGCAGCCGGCTTGCCGCCCGCCGCGGCGGGACTACAGGGCAGCGACGCCCACCCCGCTATTCTGCGTGCCGGAGGCACAACGCCGCCGCGTGCAGCGCGGCGACCGCAGCAACTGCAGCGCGCAAGCGCTGCCCGGCTCCCGACGGGAGCCCACCAACACGCCCTCTCGAATCCGGACGGCCGACACGGCGGCGTGCGCGCGGACCTGTGCGCCAGTCGCAGCCGTGTCCTCCGGCCGGATCGAGCGTGCTACGCGGTAACGAAAACGTTGCGACCTCTGGCGGCGTCGCAGAAGTCCGCCAGTGTGCGCTCAATCGGTCCCCGCGTTCCGCTTCGGCCGGCGCCTGCCGGCCGTCCGCGTCACGCGATCGTCATCCGAACGGACCGAGACGCGCAGCGACTCGGCGACGCATCAGCGGCGTAGAGCGCGGTCCTGCCGCAGGCGGGAGACGCCCTCACGCGCTTCGCCGGCAGAAAGCCCGGTCACCCCCTTGATAAAGCCGGATCGGTGAGCCGTGCCGAGCCAATCAGAGCCCAACAGCTCCATTGCCCGGAATACCGACAAACCGCACACTATCCGCAAAGGCAGCGATGTACTGACGAAACTATCTTCGACAGGAACCTCGGACGCTCGGCTTCACCATTGGGGGTGTCGTTTTCGCCACCCCCGAAAACGACACTCCCCCGCAGCTCATGGCGTGCATAGAAGAACTGTCGAAGCCCATTCCAGACCAGGAGATCTTCGATGCCCGAAAACCAAGAAAGCTTCCTGAGGCTGCCTGCCGTCCTGAAGCGGACCAGCCTTAGCCGTTCTACCCTCTATCGGAAAATGGACCAGGGCACCTTCCCGCGACAGGTCAAGATTGGCGAACGATGCGCTGCCTGGCGCCAATCCGACATCGACGAGTGGGCGCACAATCCAATGTTCTACGAACAGGCGCGAGACTGATCGTCGGACGGCCGGACCGCGGCCCCAGAACCCTGTGCGTCGAGGCTAGCCTACCAGGACCTGGTCGAGCCTGGCGCGCTGCTCCTCGAACTTTCCGATCTGTTCCGCTTGCAGGCGCTGGAGATTCTCCAACTTCCACTGCACGGCCGGGAGCTGGCTTGCGTCGGTCGGCAGCGAAAGCTGCGACCAGTCCGGCTCCCGCGCAAAAAACGAGCGAAGGAAGGCCGTCGGCGAGGCCTCGCGAACGCGGGTCTGAATGTCCGCGACGAGTTTCGCACGGATGCCAAGCAAGGTCTCGAGCGGCACCGGTTCGATCGTCATCCCGCTGAATTCGCCCAAATAGGCCGCGTCCAAATGGAGCAAATGCGGGGCGAGCAGCTCGTGCGGCGGCCGGTTGTGGCTGACCAGATAGACGAGGAACGCCTTGAAAATATCCTCGGTAACGCCCTCGTTGTCGTAGAGGTGGAGGATATCGAAGAGATCGCGCGGATGCTGGCGATCGAGCGCGGCGGCGATCTTTCCGGCATATAGATCGGGGAGCGCGACGACCTGCATTCCGGCATAGCCGAATCGGTCCTCCACCGACGAACGTACCGACCGCATCTCCGGCGCAAATACCGTTCCGCGAAGAACGGGACTGACCTCAACTTTGATCTGGGCCGTCGCCGCACGCACGATAAGCTTGGCGCCCTGGCCAGAGTTCTGCTCGACGACCGTGAAGCCGAGACGCTTGCGTAGATTGTCGGCGATCCGCCCGAAGCCCTCCTGGATGCCCGCAAGTGATTCCGCTCGACCCACCACCGGCAGATATACGAGATCTATGTCGATCGAGAGCCGCGGCAGATCCCGGACAAACAAATTGATGGCGGTGCCGCCTTTGAGCGCAAAGATCTCCTCCCGAGCGATCTCGGGGATCGTTCGCACGAGAAGGGTTACCTGTGCGGCATAGACCTCAGTCGACATCAGCTAGCCCTCGGCGCCCCTTCGTGTTTCTATGATCTCGGCACTGTTATCAGGAACTCAGGATCGAGCTTCCCGCCCGGTACGATCTGCCGTTTGCCCGAGCCGATGTCGATATCAGCAGTCTGCAGCCGTCGCGCCCAGGAATGGCGTTGCTGCCCCGAAAAATAGAGGAACAGCCGCTTCGCCTTCACGCTCCGGCATTCCAGCAGCAGCGCTTCCATCAGCTTTGGCCTGAGTGTCGTCAGGCCTTCGAACAGCTCGGCGCCGTGTTGAAAGCTCACCTTTTTCGGGACCTCTTCCAAGGTCTCGAGGATGGCACGCTCCAGGCTCGCCACACGTAAACGTTGTCGATGCGGAACGGTTGAACCAGCCGACGTTTCCACCGGCCCCAGTGCGCCCATCACCAGATCGAGCGCACGGCTTTCCACGCCAAGGTCCGGGTCGGCAAATAGCTTGCGCGACCTGACATCGATATCAGCGTCGAGATCGAGGCGCCGAAGATAGGAGCGCACGGCTGGCGCATCGGTGTAGAGCCAGATGCGCCTCCGGCCGAGTGGCGCGTATTGCCAATAACCGGCCAGTTCGAGCGCGGACATTCCGCCGATATGCAAAGGCGCGGCCATCATCTGGAGAGAAAGCATCGCAATCTCCCATCGCACCGGCTCACCGCTTTCGCGTTCGGGGCGCCGGTAAAGACGCGACCCGACCCGCTCCAGCCAACCGCGCTCGACGTAGTCCCGAATGGACGACGCGCTTAGCCCTAGGCCCGAAAGCCAAGCTGCATCGACCACGTACCGCTCGGGCAGTTCATGCAGCAGTCGGTTTAAAAGAGATGCTCTTCTGACAGCCATGACGCATATTATGCCTGTTATTTAAACTTGTCACAAGAACTGGTTTATAAGCAGCGCTTTTTTAGGGTCATGCGCGCAACAAAATGATCAGCTGTAAACTTATTTGCCCGAACCGATGCTTATGCCGGCGCTCATGCGCAGCCGCAGCCAACATCGACAGGCACCTCGCGCACTTCCGTCTCGGTCACCTATCGCCAGCGTGGCAATCCGGCTTGCTGACGATCGATCTGAGCAAGCGCCGTGTCATCATTCGGCCAAATTGGCAGGGTGGGTGGAGAACGGACTGGCCGCTTTTGGCCGCTGAATGTACGCATCCAGCCGTTTATTCAGCTAATTCGCGGCGGCAACGTCGGACGTTTACCTCCGTCATGGAGCGCCAGCCGCTCTGCCAACCGCCGACTCTCCGCCGTTTTCTGGCTCGCCGCGATCGCACTCTCCAAGTCTCGGACGGCGTTCGCCTCATTCAGCGCGGTTCGGATATCGTATCGAAGCTCCAGGAATTCGCTCCGAAAATGTTCGGAACTCAACTTTGCCAATGCCGCATCGATCCGCAGGAGAGCACTCTCGGGATCGCCCAGTGCGAAGCGCGTGCGCGCGAGAAGACGCTCGACCCATTCGGTCGATTTTTTCTCAGCTAGGTCCAACAGCACCATTTCGGCCTCCGCGGAACGACCCGAATCGATAAGGAGTTCTGCGCGACGCTGCACGTGGAAGTCATACGGCCTTTCCATCGCGTCATAGTATCGAAGCGCATCGACGCGCATGGCGGCGGCGTCCGCTTCCGGAACCCTCGCGGCCTCGGCGAAAATCTCTGCCCACGCGAAGCGGTCGCTATCGGCGTTCATGCCTTCAAGCGCTGGCGCGGGAATTTGCGTGAAGATTTCCCAGAAGAGATCGGGCATTTCTGTGGAAATGAAGCGGCCCAACGGGGCGAACGCTTGCGGACCCTGGCCGACGCCCTGCTTCGAAGCATCGACGATCGTGAACGTTATGGCGTCCGAGTGGCGGGCAATTATCTCGTTGCGCCAGTACCCTTCACCAGCCGGCAGTTTTTCGATCAGACCAAGGATCACCGAATAGGTAACCTCGTGACCTTCCGCCCATCTATCGAACACCGCATCGACGAGCGCGATGGTCTCGGCCGTCTTGTCCGAATTGGATCTATAGATCGTGACAAGCTGCAACCGAGCCTCGTCCATCGGATAGGGGCCTGCCAGGACGACCTCGAATCTCTCAGCCGCTTCCCTGGGGCGACCTAAGCGCTTCAGCGCCTTGCCTTCGTGATGTTGGATCTGAGCGGTCTCCTTTGGTGTCAGGTCGGGCAACGCTGCCAAAATAGTGAAGACCGGCAACCGCTTCTCCAAGCCTTCGCGCGCCACACGTTCACCCTGACTCTTCTCGAGAAGGAAGAGCTGTTCCACGGTCTCGATGATGGTGATGACCGATAACGGACCACGCCTGATCTGCGGCAGCTGCGATGCCGCCACGATCGGGTCGCCAACCAGATCCAGTCGCACCTCGTCGGACTCCCAGACCGCCAGTAAGCCAAAAAGGCATGAGCCGTCGTCGATGCCGGACTCGACCATAATCTCGAGCTTGGGTCTCAGGGCGCGCACAAGATTCCAAAGGCGTAGGCCAGGTTCGTCGGCAACCTTGACAATGAAGGACATGATTGCGCGGTCCAACTCTGCCGACCGCGCCTCGTCACACAATGGAAGGCTTTTGAGAGCGGCGAACACCACGTCGTGCAGGCGAACAACAGCGCCGCGATCGACACTCGTCAGACCGAACGCTTTCAGATTTCGAACGCCAACGGGCGAGACCTCGCGGGTTAGAAAAGCGGCATCGACGTCCGGCTGTCCAGCCCACAGGAAAACGGACAGCTCCTGTTGCAGCTTGTCCTTCAGTCGATCGAGAAGCCGGTCGACCAAGCGCTCGCCGCTCTCATCCAGGAGCTTGCCCACCACGCGGCAATCATCGGCCAGATCGTCCCACGGCACACCCGATCGGGCCGTCGCGCGAAGCAGGCTCAGACATAGCGGATAGCCATTCACGGTTGCCCAGATCGTTTCGAAGATCGCTGGCGAGCAGGGTGATCCAGGCTCCTGAAGCATAGTCCACGCCTCTTCCCTCGTCAGCAGCGGTGGCTCATAAGCCCCGGGCGGAGCCAGCCGACCGGTCAGTATCACGTGCGAACCTTCGCCGCAGAACTTGGTCAGGGCTTCGATGGAGAGGTCCGATCGAGCATCGTCGATGACCAGCAGGCAACCACCGGTTTCGAGCAAGCCGGCGATGTTGCGAGGGTCTTCGGCACGCACCAGAGGAAATGCCCGGAGGCTCTCGGCGCGCTTTACGTCGTCGCCGTCGAGCCAGATGCGTATCTGATAGGACTCCCTATGCGCATCCGCGTAAGCCATCGCCGCGATCGACTTGCCTAGCCCACCCATTCCGGAGATCGACAGCACAGGCCCTGTTGAGAGGCGGGAGACGATCTCATTATCCACGTCCGTCCGCAACAGGGTGCCGGGCGGCAGGGCGGGCACCAGCTCCGCCGCGGCCTCCACCTCGGCAATGCGCTGCAGATCCGCGAGATAAGGACTGAGGCGACCGACAGCCTGCTCATCGAGCAGCAGATGGTCCACAATCTCAGCGGCAAGCTCCTGGCTGCCCAAGATCGAGAGGGCTTTGCCGACCATCTGCGGCCAAGCAAGGACCTGCACCCTGAATTCGGCGGTCTTCTGGGGGCGGGAGCGCTCGCCAGCCACCAGGTAGATATGTTCGGCCGCCGGACGGTCCTCCAAGACTTTGAGCAGATCTCCCTCGGCCTTTTTCATCGACCCATCGAAATAGCCCCGACGATCCGAATACTCGACCGCCTGCCTGCCATCGTCGCTCTCGCTATCGACCACGCCAGCCACGGGATAGCCGCGAAGGTTCACTCCGGCATGGGTCATGCGCACCTGCGAAAGCGCACCGATAAGGATGCCGGCGAACCGTTCGAACTCGGGTCCAACCTGCTCGATGCCTTGAGCAAGGGTTTCTATGAGGGAAAAGCGGCGCTTAGGATGCATCTTTTCGGAACTCGTTGGGCCATGATGAGAGTGAGATGGCTCTGCACATGGTTCAGGCTCGGTGAGTGATCTCAAATATCGTGGCGGACCGTAACGCAGCCGCAGGCTTTGAGAAGAGTCTCCAGCCGAGCCACCCGACTCTTCGGGACGGCCATTACCAGGAGGCGCTGAGCTCTCGATGCGGCGAGATAGATCTTACGAGCGCCCTCCGCGGCATCAGGGCTACCGACTTCCAAATGCTCCAATATCGCTCCGGCCTTATTGCTCGTGAGGATCACACACATGGCTGGAAACTCCATGTCCTTGGCCGAGTGGATAGTGCGCGGTGGATGTGCGTTGGCCGGTGGGATGGCTAAGCCAAATTCCCTTTCAGCGCCTAGGTCGGTCTGATCGCGAGAGGAACGAACGACCGTACCCGACCAATGCCGGTCTTTCAATTTGCCGCCGCGAATGTCTGCTCCCTGAAAGAAGCTGCCGATGGAACGCATCGAAGCTGACAGTTAGGAAAGCGCCCAAAGTCGGTCGTTTCCGTTCAGTTGCCTCGATCCCCAAAAGCTGCCGGTGGCTCAGCTAGCTCGTAAGACCCGCGCGCCTCACCGCATCCCCAGCAATTTGTCGAGTGCCGGCGGGTGGTAGTGACTCGCTTGATCGAGCGGGGCGATGGCCGTCAGCGATCTACTGCCTTGGTCCGCCCCCCCCTTTTGGATAGTGCGATGCCTAGATCGTCTCATAACCGCGATCGATGATATACCGGCATAGTCGTGCCGCTGGTGCCGGCTCACATGAAATATCGAAAGTGGAACGCCGAACTGCCAAGCAGTGGCATTCGCTTCAGCACGCGCGCAAGGACCTGAGCATAGCTCATCGTCACTGGCAGCGTGTCATAAAGATTGTCGTTGTTCCAATTCATCTTCGAGAGCGCCAGCGCGGCCCGCGCGGTGTCTTCCCAGCCGCCGTGGCCGGCGTGCCGGACGAGCTTGATCGGCTGCGGCGTGCTCTTGCCACCCTGAAAATGGGTGCGCTGGTTGAGCTCGACCGCACCGTGGATCCAGAGCAGGGCCTCCCGGTCGCCGATCCCTATAAGACTGCCGCGCCTGACCGGAAAGCGATCGGCGAGCTGCTTTTCCGGGTCCTTGCGGTCGCGATCCCATTTGGCGCCGCGCCAGCCTACGTCGCCGACGACTTGGACCAGATCGATCTCATTGCACGTCGGTAGCGCGTCGAAGCAGCCCAAGGCTTCTTCCTCGCGAAATTCGGTCGATTTATGGATCATCACGCGCCGTGGCGACGCGCCGCCGTGACGTCGGCGGTAGAGGAGCATCGAACGTGTGATCACGCGGAACATCTCGTGGCGCGACAGGAAAGGGTTGTCGCGCTGCACCTGCATTTCGGTGGCGTCGGCATCATAGGCGATAAACTCGAGACCGGCGCCGTCGGCGTCGAATACCTGGCTGCAGCAGGTGACGAACCGTGGCTTGTCGGTTTCGACCGGCCGGACTGCGTAGGACAGACCGATATATGCGGTGTCGGGCTCGACGTCGGCGAGCTTCCACGGCACGCCGCCAGCCTTTGCGTAGAGCGCAAGTCCGATCCGCCACATCACGCTCGCCTTGCACGGATACGACAATGCGCGCCCTTCCCGTACGATCTGAAGCGGAATGGCGTGAGCGGCGGTATAGGCCTTGAGGTGATCGTGGAGATCGAAATCGTCTTCGACGCCCCTGAACGCCGCCCCCCACCGCTCGGGCAGATACACGAAGAGGACGTCGAACGCCGTCCGATGCGCCTCGATCTGCTGGATTGCGCGAACCAGTCGTTCGACCAGCACGAGATGCGGAAGCTCGCTGTCGCGCAGCAATGCGTCGAGGTCGCGATCCAGTTCGACGCGGCAACTCTTGTCGGCAGCCGCCTTGCGGGTTCCGAACACCTTCGAAAAGCCCGGCCAATCGGGAAGATAATCGGTACGCTCCGTAGGTCTGAAGCTTTGATCGAGATCGCGCATGAACTCGTTCAAGCGATGAGACTCGCCGAACGGCGCGATCGTCGCGATCTGGATCGGATTCGAGACAAAAAAGCTGTTAGAATAAGGACCGTAGCGTGCGAGCCCTCGCAATGGATGAATGTCGCGATAGCTCTCGCGCTCTGCGCTGAACAGGAGTTCCGGCTCCGGCAGCGCGATCGTCGCGCCGATCTCGCTGCTCATGCCTGCACCGTGCGGCTGAAGGCGGTGTTCCGGTCGAGCGTGAAAACGGCATCGATTCCGTTGCCTATGCCGAACGCCCTCAAATCCTGGCCAGCAAGGCGCTTGGTCCAGAATGCGACGAGTTTGTCGATCTTCTGATTGTAACGCTGCGCCGTGCGCTCGCGCGCGAAGTCGGCTGCGAGCGCTTTATTCTCCGCCGTAACGCCGTCGAATACGATACGCGGATCGATCAACAGCCACAGTCTTTCGTCAGCCCATTCGAGCCGCAGCGACGCCCCTTCGCGCCAGCCGATCTCTGGATGATCGCGGATCGTGCCCTCCACCCGTCCGGCAATCTCGGCGAGTTTCTGCCAAGCAGGATCGCTCGCATCTGCCGGCGCGACCAAATCCTGGCTGCGCTGGTGGACGACGTCGAGACCATGTTCACTTGCCAACGCCCGGATCAGTCCCGATCGCATCAATCCCCGCTCATGCGAGTCATACCGCATCCGACCTTTTTCGAGATTGGCGATGTCGAACTCGGCAATGTCGAAGCTAGCAAACGCCGCACGAAAATCATCGTCGGCTCCGAACCCCAGCACGCCACGCGAGGTTCGCGCCACGACGAGGTCGACACCCGCTGCCTCGACGGCCTCGCGCATCGCGCGAAATCCTCCGACCGAGCAGACGACCTTGCGGCAATGTGTCGGACGGACAGAAACTTCAATCGCGTTCAGTCGAATGATCGGCCATCCCGGCGCACCGGTAGGCGCGCGCGCGGCCGAAACCCGCGGTCGCGCCGCCCCAAGGGCATCGAGTTCCGTCGTCTCGAACGTACCAGCCTGTCGAACGAGATCGCTCATGATCTCGTCGAAGCTGTCGATTCGGACCACAGCTGCCTCGACCCCGGCGCTCGCCGCGCGGTTGAGAAGATCGACGACTTGCGGAAGCGGTGCATCCGCCCCGCGATGGAGCCAGAATAGTCCGTTGGGAAACGGAGTGTTAGCCGCAAGAGCCCGATCGAACACTGCCATGACCGACGCGTCGCGACCACTATACCCGGCAACGATCAGCCCATAGCGTCCGCAATTGTCAGCGAGCTGGGCGCCAAACTGCGCGTCCTGATGCCTGAGTTCGGCAGCAGTATTTTTCAGATGTTGCGACCGGAAATCGCCGTGCAGCTTGACCTCGATCGGCCAGCTTTGCGACGCAATTTGCTGGCCCGCGAGGCTCGTGCTGTCGAGCCCCACAACTGTCAGGTTACGGGTTGTTCCGAACGTCTTCGCGCTGGCATCGGCCAGCAAATGATCGAAGTTCGTTGTCCAGACGAGATTGCTGTGACCGGCCTTCAACATCGCCGCGAGCGCGAGATGGCCGTATGCGAGCTTCGCACCGGCGATCATCGACGCAATGAACGTCTGGCGATCTTTCTCCGCCGGATAGGCGACCTCGAACAATGCGGAATATTCTTCAGGCGATCCGGGAGCGGGTGATCGCTCAAGTGTTGCGATGTGCGCGTCGAGGCGCCGCTGCACAGCCGGATCGGCGAGATCGGCAACGGTTTGCACCGACACCTTGCGCTGCGCGACATAAAGCTCGCGCTTAAACCGCCATATCATGTCCCAAGCGGTCGGAATCCCCGCTGAGGCCGAAACACCGGCTCCGAGAAACCACATCAATCGCCCGGGGCGCATCGAGAATCGTCGCGCGAAATCGTCGGTCGGTATTTCAGGAGCAGAGGTCTCGATATCCATGATGTGAACGTAGAGCCCAGAACGTATTTGGCGAGGCCGATGTCGCCTTTTTGTGCTGATAGACCGTATTGCCCGACGACTGGTCGCGGCAAGTCACGTCATGTGGGCCGCTTGGCATTGCTCAACGTCCCGCCTATTAACCGTAAGAGCCTTCCTCAATCGTCTTTCTGCGCCAGATACTCGTGGTAGGAACAAAGCAATCGGTCGGGGTCTGCGAGCAGATCGCTGACGGGGATATTCGTGCCGCAAACCTCGCACCGGCCCGTCACGTCAGGCAGCCCATAACCGCAATTGGCGCAGATCCATTCGTCTTCGATGAACGTCGCGCGGTTGCACGACGGACAATCAAAAACCGGGCCATCCTCGCCTGTTTCCTTCGCACGGATATAGCAGTCCGCGCCGAGTTCCTGGTCGACCAGCGTTTCAAAGAAGGTGGCCGTCTCGACGATCATCGTCCCGCATGCCTCGCACGCCAGGCGGGCATCGTCCTGACTGGTGTTCGACGGATCTTCCTGAATCACCAGCTCTGACGAGCATTCAGGACATTCGAACTTCGCTCGCCCGATGACGCGCGAATGCCAATGGATCGGCGCGAGGGTCGCGCGAGCACGCGCGAGCTCCACCTCATACAGTTCGGTTGTCGCGAGCATCGCTGTCCACGCTTCCTCGAGATTGATCGCCGGACCTTTATTCAACACCCGGAACAGCTCGGCAATCACCGGGAAACCCTTCGCGATCGCGCGCTTGATGACTTTGGGTTTTGCGGTCGAGTATTTATGCTCGATATCGTTGCGAATCCTCCGCAGTTCATCGAGCCGGCCGACGTCGATCTGAACACCGAAATCCTTAAGCCGGCGACCAATATTGGCGAAATCCACGGTGGCGGTGCCCTCGGCCTCCATCACCAGTCGCTCGCCCTTTGCGACGG
>Ga0247813_10000683_pt1 | contig 29236 bp, 29 predicted proteins | sample UWRJL169409C1_FD_180719 | JGI IMG/M metagenome (GOLD analysis project Ga0247813, IMG submission 180719) | Plant litter microbial communities from Arlington Agricultural Research Station in Wisconsin, United States - UWRJ-L169-409C-1 | ecosystem: Environmental > Terrestrial > Plant litter >...
AGAAACTACGCATATGTTTATTGATAATGCGGCCATGCAGTTGATTAAAGATCCTAAACAATTTGATGTGGTACTTACTGCTAACTTATTTGGTGACATCCTTACAGACGAAGCTTCGCAGATTGCAGGCTCGATGGGTATGCTGGCTTCCGCTTCTGTTGGCGATGGCACCGGATTTTTCGAGCCGATCCATGGTTCGGCACATGATATCACCGGAAAAGACCTGGCAAACCCGCTGGCGTCTATTCTTTCTGTAGCACTGATGCTCGAAATCAGCTTCGGACTGAAAGAAGAAGCACAGCTGATCATTTCTTCGATTGACAGGGTACTGAAAGAAGGTTTCAGAACTAACGACATCGCTGATGACTCAACCAGTCCTTATCATGTATTAGGTACTGAAGAAATGGGTAAACTCGTCTTAAAATATATTACACAAAAAACTTACACTAACTAACCTACACGACTATGTTACACGATCCGAATAGAGTTTACGTATTTGATACTACCCTTCGTGATGGGGAGCAGGTACCCGGCTGTCAGTTATCCACCCCGGAAAAAATAGAAATTGCTAAAGCATTGGAAGCACTGGGTGTTGACGTGATTGAAGCAGGTTTCCCTATTTCTAGTCCTGGTGATTTCCAAAGTGTAGTTGAGCTGTCCAAAGCAGTTCAGGATCCGATCATCTGTGCATTAACCAGAGCAAACAAAGGTGATATTGATGCGGCTGCTGCAGCACTTAAATATGCAAAGCGCCCGCGAATCCATACAGGAATCGGTGCCTCCGATATGCACATCAAATATAAATTCAACAGCACACGTGAGGACATTCTTGCACGTGCAGTTGAAGCTGTAAAATATGCCAAACAGTTTGTTGAAGACATTGAGTTTTATGCCGAAGATGCTGGTCGCGCAGATAATTTTTTCTTAGCCCAGATGATTGAAGCAGTGATCGCTGCAGGTGCTACAGTGGTAAATATTCCGGATACAAACGGTTATTGCTTACCTGAACAGTACGGTTCTAAAATCCTTTATTTGAAGGAAAATGTGAAGAATATAGACCAGGCGATAATTTCTGTGCATTGCCATAATGACCTCGGCTTAGCGACAGCAAATACTTTAGCCGGCGTAATTAACGGTGCCCGCCAGGTAGAATGTACCATTAACGGTATTGGCGAACGTGCAGGAAATACAGCATTAGAAGAAGTAGCAATGGTACTAAAAACCCACCATGCACTAAACTTACATACTAACATCAATACCAAACACTTCAGCCAGATCAGTAACATGGTAAGCCGTATGATGCGTATGCCTGTACAGCCAAACAAAGCAATTATTGGTCAAAATGCATTTGCACATAGCTCTGGGATTCACCAGGATGGTTTCCTTAAACACAGGGAAAACTATGAAATTATCAATCCTGAAGATGTAGGTATCAATCAGTCAGATATTATCCTGACCGCACGTAGCGGTCGCCATGCCCTAAAACATCACTTAGAAAGATTAGGTTATGAAATAGACAAGATCAATCTTGACCAGGTATATGAAAAATTCCTGTTGGTTGCTGATGCAAAAAAAGAAATCAAAGATGATGATCTGCTTGCACTAATGAGCGATGGCGAAGAGGATACTTATAAAAATGGTTATAAACTAAACTCTTTACAAGTGGTTTGTGGTGATCAGATTAATCCTACCGCAACTGTAAAACTAGAATATGAAGGTGTAGAACATGAAGCAAGTTCAGAAGGTAACGGACCTGTAAATGCAACGATCAAAGCGATAGAAAACATCATCGGAAAAGATATTCAGTTAAAGGAATTCACTATTCAGGCGATTCATGGCGGCAGTGATGATGTGAGCAAGGTGCATATGAGGGTGTCTTATGAAGAGAAATCTTATTTGGGATATGGATTCAGCACTGATATCGTAAAGGCATCAGCAGATGCTTATCTGGACGCATTGAATAAATTTTTATAAGATGAATGCAGAACAAGAGGTAGAACTGGATTTTCATGCCGCAGCTGCAAGAATTTCAGACACGGTAAAACATACTCAATTAGAGTATAACGAAGGATTGTCAAAAAAGTACAATGCTAAAATATACTTAAAAAGAGAAGATCTGCAGATTGTACGCTCGTATAAATTACGCGGCGCATACAATATGATCAGCACGCTGGATGAGTCACAACGTTTACGCGGCGTGGTTTGTGCAAGTGCAGGCAATCATGCGCAGGGTGTAGCTTATTCATGTAAAAAGTTAAATATTCAGGGCGTGATCTTTATGCCTGAAATTACCCCTCGTCAGAAGATCAAACAAACAGAGATGTTTGGTGGTGACAATATTAAGATCATATTGGTTGGTGATACTTTCGACGACTGTATGAAAGAAGCTCTGATATACACCGCTAAGCATGAAATGGTATTTATCCCACCTTTTGATAATGCAAAAATTATAGAGGGACAGGGTACGGTTGGTGTTGAAATTTACGATGATTTACCTGAAACTGAAGTCGTGATCATGCCGATTGGTGGTGGTGGTTTAGCTTCTGGTGTGGGTAGTTTCTTTAAAAATATCAATCCTGGGATCCAGCTTATCGGTGTAGAGCCCGAAGGTGCGCCTTCTATGAATCAGGCGCTAAAAAACGGAAGTCCGGTTACACTGGAATATATCGACCGTTTTGTAGACGGTGCTGCGGTGAAACGCGTAGGCAACCTGACTTTTGAATATTGCAGCGAACTGCTTGATCAAATGTTGCTGATTCCTGAAGGTAAAATCTGCACTACGATTCTGAAATTGTATAATGAAGATGCCATTGTAGTTGAACCTGCCGGTGCATTAGCAGTGGCTTCTCTGGATCAGTTAAAGGACACAATAGCTAACAAAACTGTAGTCTGCATTGTGAGCGGTGGTAATAACGACATTGAGCGGATGCAGGAAATAAAAGAGAAGTCATTGTTATTTGAAGGACTTAAACATTATTTCATCGTACGCTTTCCGCAAAGACCAGGAGCACTCAAGGCTTTTGTAAATAATGTACTGGGGCCAAATGATGATATTACCCGTTTTGAGTTTATCAAAAAAACAAATCGCGAAAACGGACCTGCGCTGGTAGGCATTGAGCTTCAGGAAGCTTCTGATTATGCCTCTCTTAAACAGCGAATGGCTGATTTTAAATTTGAAGTAATAGAATTGAACAATGACCAGACATTGTTTGAATATCTCGTTTAATCAGATATTGATTTAAAATCAAGGGATATTGTTTCTACAGTATCCCTTTTTTATTTTCAGATATAATTATAAGATTACCCCTGTTCTGGTTTTATATGTGTAAATTAATCAGTACATTGTTTAAATATATTTTACTAAAAATATATCTTTACATAAAACGATGCTTAATCCTTTTGCATTGGATTAAGTCATAAGGTTAGAATTTAAAACTGGCAATAGATTTGCTTCTATTAAAAAAACACACAATATGAAAAAAACAATACTCTTGTTTCTTTGCATTCTGACAGTGGGTCTGTCATCTTGTAAGAAGGAGGTTCTGGTAACAGATCCCACAAATAGAACAATTCTGGTCGACATCCCGCTTTCAAACTGGGTGCGCGCGACTGACGGGCCTTATTACTATACGAACATTGATCTTCCTGAAAACAATAGTAATTTCAATCAGAGCGGACATGTTATAGCGTCTATGTCTTTTGCAAATCCGGATGTTTATGAATTATTACCACAAACTTATGCAGGGGCTGTGTATTCAATTAACTCTCAGCCTGGAAAAGCTACTATTTATATCAATAGTGTGAATAATGACAGATTACCTAATTTGCCACTTACAGTAACCACAGCTAAAATAACTTTGATAGATGCATTGCTAATAGATTAATTAGCTTAAAAATTTAAGAAACGACCAATGTTCGCCTGAACGTGGTCGTTTTTTTTATGCTCTCCCCTGTTCAATTGAATCGCCCTGATCATCACACCATTTCTTTCCAGTAACAGTTCTTCATAAAATCCTTTATAGTAAACATCTTTCACTTCGAAACGTTTACCACCACTCCAGCCCGTTTTCAATTCTACCCACTCCGGATAAAAAACAACAGTTTCCATTTTTGACATGATGCCTAATTTTGCAGCTTCTTCTGCATGCAGCACTACTGCATTTCCTAAAATCTGTGCAGTGTAAACGTGCTCCGGATTGTTGTATACAAAAGAAGGCTCCCCTTTTTGGATCAGTTTACCATCCTTGATCAGCAATAGCTGATCGGCCAGAAATAAGCCATCCGCAGGATCGTGAGACACCATTATCACGGTTACGCCTGTTTCTGCCGCTATGCGCTTAATATCGGCCCGCAATTGATTCTTTAATAGTGCATCCACCTGACTAAATGGTTCATCCAATAATAACAGCTTGGTATCAGTAACCATTGCCCTTGCAATCGCCACCCTTTGCTGCTCTCCCCCACTTAGTTCAGTGATTCGTTTTTCCCTTAAATGCTCGATGTGCAGGTGCTGCATCATTGCTACAGTCTTCTCCTGTTTGGATTTTACGTCCGTATTGGAAAGCGCAGACGCAATATTGTCATAAACCTTCGCATAGATATTCAACGAAAAGTCCTGAGTCACCATTTTCATTTCCTTGTGACCGGGAATCAACTGTTCATGCGGACCAAGTACTCTTTTACCATTAAACAGGACTTCGCCTTCATCCACTTTCAGCAGACCAAATATTGACTTTAACAGGGTTGATTTACCGCTGCCACTTTCACCAATAATGGCGATCACTTCTCCCCTTTTTATATCAAAATTGATATCAATTATTCCGGAAACCTGTTCTGTCTGATACTGCTTGGTTAAATGCTTAACGCTGATGATGTTTTCGTCCACACGGTAAAGATACAGTTCGCGGGGATTTTTTTATATGAATAGCTCGCTTTTTATACTATTGAACTTCTTCGGTGTATTCCAGAATATCTCCAGGCTGACATTGTAAGGCATGACAAACTGCAGCCAGAGTTTCAATCCGGATCGCTTTGGCCTTGCCGGTTTTCAGAATGGATAGGTTTGAAATTGTAATACCGACCCGTTCACTGAGTTCAGTGAGGGACATTTTCCGCCTGGCAAGCATTACATCTATATTTACGATTATCGGCATCTTTAAACTGTAAAGTCATTTTCATCCTGCAATTGCTTACCTTTTCTGAAAGCCGCATACAAGGCAGTAAAAATACCACTTAAAATCAAAGGTTTCCAAGAAATGCCCCATACATCACTACTTAAATGAATCTCTGGCGTAAAATATTTATGAAAGATCAAACGCATCAGAAAGTTAAGCACGATAAGACTTACAGGGATCAGGAACAAATGTACTGCTATACTCCGTAAGCGTTTTACATTCGTATCAGAAAAAGGCGTGCCTTGCGCAATTTCTGTCAGGAATTTGATAAATCCGCCAATGATATAGAACACAAAATAAATAAAAAACAAAATCATAGCAATGATCAGTGCTGGTTGAAAAATCCGAAATATAAAATTGCTAACTGGAATCATCATTGCCTTCCGGTCTTCATTGTAGAAATATGGAATTTTTATATCCTGTTCCTGGCAGCTTTCCATCTTACGTGTCTTTCCGTCTATCCATTTAGTATCGGTGATTTCACACTTCCTGACTCTGAGGTAAGGCTGCCTGTCTTTAACGTAATATGAAAGCGGTTTAGCGTGATTGTCCAGTTCTAATTGCCACCAATGGAGTGTGATAAAATGGCTATGTACTTTAGGTTTTTCACTAAATAGTTTATCAAATGTACAAGAATCACACACTACATTTGTCTGTGCACCTACAAAAATTCCTGTTGTTGAACTTGCCAGGCTCCCATTCTTCATCTCTCTATCAAATTTTATACTGTCCTTGATTTGCATATACTTCTTATAAGACAAATCACTTGAAATATAAGGATCCAGCGGTGGCAAAGACTTTACTCTAGTCATCATACTTTGTTTGTTATTACCGGACGTTCCCGTCAAAGTTGTTTTGAACCCGAATAATAAGAAAAAATAGGCGATGATTACTATAGTAGTGGCGGTAACTGCAATATCTATAAGTCGCGAGATGGAGCGTTTCTTTTTCATGTGATAAAACTAGCAAGAATAAAACATATTAACAACAAATATTTATTGATTTACAATAAATATTCATCGCATATAAATGACTACAACGAAAAAATCCCTCACAGTCCGGAACTGTAAGGGATTAACATTTGTGTGTATATGTGTTTTATCCTGTGTGGTTAATTCAGTCCAAAAGTAACACCGAATGACATATTTCTTAAACCTTTCTGTCCAACGGTATCAAACATATCATTGAAATAGTATTTAGTGAATATACCTATACCACCATAACCTATTCTTGCCGTACCACCCACACGAACTGGCTGAAAGTTATAGTCATCCCTGAATTTCTGTTTACCACGCTCATCGCTAACTTGTTTAACTTTTCCATTTAAGAGGAAGCTCACTTCTGGTCCCAATACTAAATAGAATCTTTTTCCTTTATCATTTTCTTTAGTACGGAATTCAAAGTTTAAAGGAATATGTACATAACTGCTGGACAATCTGTTTTTGCTGAAAGCTATATCTTCATTCACATAAGTTAACTCAGGCGTATTCTGCTGAATCGTAATATTATTTTTCAATCTGATGAGCGTCCAGTCAAACCCTCCTGCTACATACACTTTAAAATTAGGATTAAAGCGGTAACCGAAATATAAAACATCAAACGAGAAGGTACTGGTTTTTACTCCTTTATAATCCAGGAATTTATTGTCGGGTGATAAAGAGAAACTACCATTGTCGATCAATCGTGAAAAACCCCAGTCTACTCTTGTAAAAGTAATGCCACCCATGAAACGTCCTTTTGGTGCAGCCGCATTCTTGGTGCTGTCTTCCTTATCACCAAAAGATACATCCAGTGTATAATTTTTTGCTTTAGTGCTTTTACGAATTACCGTATCCTGTTGTGCGTTCGCAGCTGGAGAGATCATACCGGCAAGTCCGCTTACCAGTAATGCTGTTAAAATTAGATGTTTCATATTTCAGGTGTATTTGTGTCTGTTTAACTATTTATGTTTTTTCTTACTAAACCTTATCATTCCAATATTAATGCCTATCAAAGAAGAGTTATCATCATCAGTATCAAAGCGTATCAATTTATCTTCTCTCTTATCCACCTTGTCCACTACAAAATTGATCAGATCGCCCATATTTCTGATGCCCCTTTTATCGGCCATATCATTTTCATTGATCACTTCATCTCCTGTTACAACAGGAACATCTGCACTGGCAATTACAATCACTTCTGCCGGATCAACTTTTGCTTTAAGCAACTCCGCTGCTGACTCTCTAACTATTGGTTCCTTAGTAGTAAGATGAGCAATTACCTGATTAGGTTGCATCACTGCTAAATTATTTTTCACAGAATTCTGATCAGGAGTCTGCACAGCTTTTTTATCTTCAGCAACGAGGCTACTTTTAGCTGGCGATGTGGCAACTAAAATCCCTTCCTCCGCTGGAGTATTATCCTGAGCAATAGGTTTAACCTGATCAACTAATGTATCCCCGACTTTCCCATCTGCAATAGCGGATGGCTTAACTACATCAGCCGTCCTTCCCTGTAATTGCACTTTATCCTCTTTATTAAATACAAGCAAAGCAGCGGTTAAAGTTATCAATACCACTGCCGCCGCCATCCAGTAAACCGGAAATGCGCGTTTACGTTTTGGTGCCAGCTCTGCCTCTATATTAGCCCATAAGTTTGCAGAAGGCTCAATCTGAGCATCATCAAACTTATCTTTAAATAACTGATCAAATTCTTTATCCTGCATGTGATGCATAATTTATGCCCTCCATTTTAATTATTTCATCTCTTAATATAGCACGTGCTCTCGACAACTGCGATTTGCTTGCACCTTCTGATATGCCTAATGTATCAGCAATCTCCTTATGGGAATAACCTTCAATAATATACATATTGAAGACCATTCTATAACCATCCGACAATTTCTGGATCAGGCCCAATAAATCCTGCATACCCAGGCGACTAAAATCAAAGCCCTGCGAAGGCTGCTCATAGGCATCCTCGATAGGTACGACGTTTAGCGTACGTAAGTTTTTACGGTAGCTTTCAATTGCACTGTTAACCATTATCCGTCTGATCCAGCCCTCAAAAGAGCCATCGCCCTGGTAAGTGCCGATCTTTTGAAATACTTTGATATATCCCTGTTGTAATACATCTTCTGCCTCCATCCTGTCGCGGGCATAACGCATACAAACAGCCAGCATCTTAGACGCAGTCTGCTTGTATAGCAGTTCCTGCATCTTCCGGTTGCCAGCTTTGCAGCCTTCCATTAAATCGGTTATAGTATAAGATTGCGTCAAAATCATCAATGGTTTAGTATCTATTAGATGAGGGAACTATACCAAAGGTTGCACGCTATAGAAAATATTTATTTTTTCACCTTAAAAAGTCTGAAATCCTCTTTGTAAGTCAGGAAGAAAGAATGTTGAAACTGCAGCTGTTCCTTTCTTGATGTGCCCAGGTCTACATGAGGTTCCACACGAACGTCAAGATAAAGATGCGGTAAAAGCTCCTGCTGATAAGCATATCTTAATAAAAGTATACTCCTGTTATTTTCTTTATGGCCAAAGTCATACAAAGTTGAAGATACAGATTCATACAAAGGCATTCCTTTAATGGTCATGAAGTTATTGCCTTTCCAGTATGACGCTACAAAACTTCCGAATTTGGTATCCATTCCCGCATTAAACCAAAGGCCATACCCACCTTGATAAGGCTGAGTTTTAGTCGGGGAAAACTCTTTATAAACGGCAACATAATTATCTGTATAAACTTCTTTAATATTGGTACCAATCTCTTTATGCAACTTGAATCCGGTAGCACCATTAAATAAAGTTTGCAGCGGCTCATCTTTTAGCAAGTCAATTTGTCCACCCTTATGATAAGCCAAAAACTGCAGCGGAACACTTAGTTTCCATCCGTTCTTTTGCAGCAATGTGCGCTCTGCAGTTAATCCACCAATAATTTGTTCTTTAACCGGAGAAGCTCTGTAAATCATTTTCTGCCACGCAATCCAGGCATCCAGTTTCCATTTCTCTTTTTCTACAATCAATTGCGTACCATATTGTACAGGATCAGTAATCTGACGTTCAAAATCCCATAACTGTTCTATATAACCATGATGAATTCCTCCCTCCAGACTTCCGAAGTTCAAAGTCAGGTCCTTTTTATGATACTTCAGCGTAAATAAAGGCTTCGCGTCATTGATGCCATTATCTCCAAAATCTTTACGGATATAAGCACCGGCTACAATAGCAAGATTAGGATGTGCATAATAAACCAGCGTAGGCTGCAACTGCGTACCATACAAAGTGTATCCGTCATGAAACTGGTTGGAATACTCGTAATTTCTCACGTAATTGAAGTTGTAGAAATTAAAGTGAACCTCCCCAACAGCAGTACTATCAGGACGAATCCTATTTTCTATGGCTGAACTGTTAAACTGTGCATAACTGACCTGGTAACCTGCAACAAGGAGAAATAAGAAAAGTAAGGTTGTTTTCATAACAATTTAAGATTGACGTTTTTCTCTGTAATTTTTATAGATTTTTACAGCCGTCATAATCACGACAGAAAAAATGATAAGTCCGATAAGACCATAAACCCAGTCCACCGCACTTTTTAAGATCACCGTAAATACAATGGCAACCAATAAAACTGTCGCCAGTTCATTCCATAAACGCAATTTAAAAGAAGTCATTTTAAATACTTCTGTTTTAAGCTGATTCATGATACGCTGACAAAGAAAATGATATATCAGCAGAAAAACGACGAAACCGAGTTTTACATGAAGCCAGGGTGCGTGTAATAATCCGGGGCGGATACAGATCATCGTTACTCCTGCAAGTACGGTAAGTACCATTGCAGGAGTAGTGATAATGTACCAGAGCTTCTGCTCTATTTTAATAAATTCCTTTTGCAAAATTACACGTTCCACTTCAGGACGGTCATTCGCTTCAGTATGATAGATAAATAAACGTACGCTATAAAATAATCCTGCCATCCAGCTTACCACAAAGATAATATGAACCGACAGGACATATAAATAGTATTTTTCCATTTTAGTAACGGAATTCTTTAATTACCTCAATTGCATATTTAACGTTATCAAATGGAATATCAGGCATGATACCATGACCAAGATTAAATATAAATCCATTTTCACCTCGCATACGTTCAAATAACTGAAGAATAGTTTTTTTGATCACAGGTTTATCAGCATATAAGATGTGCGGATCAAGATTTCCCTGTACAGCAATACCAGCAGGCAGGCTGTTTTTAATATTTAACAAATCAGCATTCCAGTCCACCGAAATCACATCCGGTTGTGCTGTAGCCATCATTGGTGCAAACACAGAACTTCCTTTGCAGAAAGAAATCACAGGAATATCTTTTCTGTTCAGGTTAGCGATAATTTCTTTGATATAACGGTGAGAAAACTCCTCATAATCATTCCATGAAAGTGCTAGTGCCCAGCTGTCAAAAATCTGTATGGCATTTACTCCTGCTGCAATCTGCAAGTTCAAATACTCAGCCGTCACCTTTGCAATTTTAGCTAAAAGCTTATGCGCAATTTCAGGATGGTTATGCATTAATAACTTCGTTGTTTTAAAATCTTTAGAAGATGCACCTTCAACCAGGTAACTCATTACTGTGAATGGAGCACCAGCAAAACCGATCAACGGGATGTTTCCATTTAAGCGCTGCTGAATTACTTTTATCGCATCAGCAACATATTCCAGTTTATCCAGACAATCTACATTCAGGTTATCTACGTCCTGCATGTTACGCACAGGATTGGAGAAACGCGGACCTATACCCTGAGTAAAGCTTAAATCACCACCCATTGCCTCGGCAGTAACCAGGATATCACAAAACAAAATAGCTGCATCAATACCCAATAAATCTACTGGTAACATGGTTACATCAGCAGCAATTTCAGGTGTTTTACACATTTCAAGAAATGAATATTTGTTTTTAATTTCCCAGTATTCTGGCATAAAACGACCGGCCTGACGCATCATCCAAACTGGTGGACGTTCTGTGGGTTTTGACCATGCTGCATCTAAAAATAAATTGTTCATCTAATCTTAATTTGTGGGTAAGCTATTCGCTTCTTTTTCTATTTTATTAATTATCTCTTTTGCTCTTTCTGTATGTGCCAGTTCCATTGCCCTTGCTGTATAGGCCAAAGTTCTCACTTTATCATTTTTACGTAAGGCAAGGTTTGCTAAATGGATCAGTACATAAGATTTATCACTTTGCCCGCCAAGAGGAAAACGGCTGGCAATCTGGAAGTGGTATTCGGCCTTTTCAAAGTCTTCATTTTTCAGCGCAATATTGGCCATCATAAACTCATAATACCCTCTTCTGTTTCTTGCCAAACGATCAGGATTGGCAACTTCAGCAAGTATGCGTGATGTTTTCTCATAATCCCCATCCTTAAAGGTTTTCGAAGCCAGTAAAATTGAGCTATTTTTAAAATGGCTCCATATGACAAATGCCAGCATCAAAGCGGATATTGCAGCGAGCTGGTATTGCATGTAAAAGAGGCATACCAATGCACTGATCACAAAAACTGCCATCAGTGCATATCTACCTTTAACGTTGTACATTAGCTGTGGATATCCGTAAATTTATAGCCTACTCCTCTGATAGAGTGGAAGTAAACAGGATTTTTCTGATCCGGTTCAAAGTACTTACGGAATGTAAGGATGAAGTTATCGATCGTACGCGTTGAAGGATAAACATCATAGTTCCATACTGTCTCCAGAATCTGCTCGCGGGAAACCGCCTCATTTTTTCTTTCAATCAGTAATTTCAGCAACATTGTTTCTTTTTTAGTCAGCGGTACAATCACACCATCATCCTGTTTCAATTCGAAAGAATTAAAGTAGATTGTTTTGTCGCCTATTTTATAAGAATTCAATTCTTTTAAATCGTCAGATTTCATGCTGCGTTTTACCAGGATACCTACTCTAAGGATCAGTTCTTCCAGGTTAAAAGGCTTAACCAGATAATCATCAGCGCCTTTTTTCAATCCCATTACACGGTCTTCACTTGTATTTTTAGCCGTTAAGAATAAAATAGGAACCTCCGTATTTTCTAAACGGATCGTTTCACAAACCTGGAAACCATCCATCTCTGGCAACATTACATCCAGGATAATCAGGTTAAAGCGCTCTTCTTTAAAGATCTTCAGCGCAGTTTTGCCATCCTTTACAGCATGTACTTTGTAACCTTCTAATTCAAGGTTCAATTTTATAGCATCTAACAAATGGTCTTCATCTTCGACCAATAATATTCTTAATTTCTGTTGCATAATGATCAACTAAATGTTACTTCAAAAATAGTACCCTGCGGTACGTTGTCTCTGACACTGATATCAGCATCATGTTTTTGCAAAACTTCCTTTACTATAAACAATCCTAGTCCGGTACCTTTTGCTTTTCTCGTATTCTCGTCACCAACGCGGTAAAACTTATCAAATATGAGCATTTTTTCGGCATCTGGTATACCAGGTCCTTTATCCGCAACAGTTAAAAAAGGATGTCCGTCACGCATCTCCAGCTCCACACAAATCTCAGCACAAGGGCCTGAATATTTTACTGCATTCTCCACGAGGTTGGTCACCACACAGGAAAGACTGAAAGGATCTCCATTTACTTTCACCTGTGGCGCAATCTTCGGATTTATGATCTGCTCACAACCACACGAATGTACCTGTAACCTGTCGGTAATCTTACTCACCAAATCAGAGAAATCAAACTCTTCCTTCGGAAAGGAATAAGACCGGTTTTCAATTTTTGTGGCCAGCAGCATATTTTCAACAAGATCATCCAGCCGTTCAATATCCTTCAGTGAATTGTTTAACAGCGAAGTCTGACGTGCTTTATCCAAATCACGTTTCACAATTGTCTGCAAAGACAACTTGATAGCCGCTAATGGCGACTTCAACTCATGTGTAACAGATAAAAGGAAATTTTGTTGTTGTTCACGTAGTTTATCCTCTTTTTTAATCGACTGGTGTAGGAAAAAAGCACCAATACAGAGTAGGAACAGGAAAACAGAGCCTTCCCCCATTACCATGGCCATCCTCGAAGGTTGTAATTTTACAACCAGCGTACCCCAGGAAATCAGCTGTACCAGAGAGTACAACAACATGAAATAAAATATGATGATCGATTTCTTCAAAATAGCTGAATGATGGTTAAATGTAGTGTTAATTTATTTATTCCTAAAAACAATATCCAGTGTCTCTAAAATTGCTCTTTTCGCTTTCTCTAATTCAATCTTCGTATGTGCTGCAGATACAAAACCTACCTCGTATCCCGACGGACCTAAATAGATACCTCTATTTAACAACTCCCTGTGCATGATCTTAAATTTCTCCATGCTTGCCGGATCAATATCTTCCGCACACTGGATTTTGTCTTTATCCGTAAATGCAAACCAAAAGATAGAGCCTACATTAAAGACTTTAAACTTGTAGCTTCTGGCCGTAGCAAAACGCTGGATGCTTTCCGCAAATTCAGCCGCCTTATTATTCAGGTCCTTGTAAAATCCTGACCGCAGCAACTCCGTTAACTGTGCAATACCTGCTGCCATAGCCACTGGATTTCCAGATAATGTTCCTGCCTGGTAAACACCGCCATCAGGCGATATATGTCCCATAATCTCTGCAGAAGCCCCATACATTCCTACGGGTAATCCTCCTCCAAGGATCTTTCCATAAGTAACTATATCTGGCTTTGCACCATAATGACCCGCTGCACCTTCGAATCCTAAACGGAAACCGGTAATTACTTCGTCAAAGATTAACAGTGCGCCATTGTCCTTACAGATTTGCTGCAGGAATTCTATATATGCGGCATCCTGGATCAGCAATCCATTATTAGCAGGAATACCCTCTATGATGACTGCCGCTACCTCGTCTTTAAATTGTGCAAAAGCCTGTGTTAAGGCCTCAGTATCATTCAGCGGAACCACAATTGTTTCTGCAGCAAAAGACTTCGGTACGCCCAGCGATGAAGTTTCACCAAAAGTAACCAGGCCTGAACCTGCCTTTACCAGTAATGAATCACTGTGACCATGGTAACAGCCTTCAAACTTGATGATCTTATCTCTTCCTGTATATCCACGTGCTAATCTGATGGCCGACATTACAGCTTCTGTTCCAGAGCTCGTAAAGCGGATCTTCTCTACGTGTTTGTTATTTTTAATAATCAGTTCTGCCAGTTCATTTTCCAGCGCTGTAGGTGCACCGAAACTCATTCCATTCTGCATTACTTCAGTTACCTTTTCGCGAACTTTTGCAGGATTGTGACCCAAAATAAGTGGTCCCCAGCTACCGCAGAAATCAATAAACTGATTCCCGTCAGCATCCCATACAAAACAGCCATCACCTTTCTGAATGAAAAGTGGCGTACCATAAACGGATTTGAAAGCTCTTACCGGTGAGTTTACCCCGCCCGGGAAATATGTTTTAGCTTTTTCGTAAAGCTCGGCCGATTTCTGTCTTGAAATATCTGGTTTAGTTCCGGTATTTACTGGCATATCGCCTTCGTTACCAGAAAACATCTTCTTTAATGATTCTAACATATTACATCCAATTCTTTTCTACAATATCCCTTATATGATAGGTAGTGATGATACTTGCTCCTGCACGTGCAAAAGCATGCATAGTTTCCATCACTACTTTCTGCTCGTCTATCCAACCTCTTTCTGCTGCTGCTTTCACCATTGCATATTCACCCGAAACATTATAACAGGCAATAGGCAAGTTGGTATGTTGTTTCAGGTTATGCATCACATCCAGGTAAGCCAGTGCAGGCTTAACCATTAATACATCAGCACCTTCACTCTCATCCAGCAATGCTTCTCTTAAAGCCTCTTCAGGATTTCTGAAATCCATCTGGTAAGCTTTTCTATCGCCCTTGCTTGGTGCACAATCTGCCGCCTCACGGAAAGGTCCGTAATAAGCTGAGGCAAATTTGGTGGCGTGAGACATTACTGCGGTATTCACCTGTCCATTCTGGTCTAGCAAATCTCTGATCGCCCTGATCCTTCCATCCATCATATCCGATGGTGCAAGCATATCTGCCCCGGCCTGTGCATGTGTCAATGCCATTTTAGCGATCACCTCAACAGTTGCATCATTCTGTACATAGTCATCTTCTAAAATCCCACAGTGACCATGTGTCGTATAAGAACAAACGCAAACATCAGTCACAACGTACAAATCTTCACCAAACTGTTTTTTCAGTTCGCGTACAGCTACAGGGACCAATGAATGATCATGATAAGCACTATGTGCATCATCACTTTTCTCATCACCCACACCAAAAAGCATAATTTTGTTTACACCCAACTCCAATCCCTTTTCTACATCTCTGATTAAAGTATCAGTAGAAAAATGGTTCACCCCCGGCATCGAATCAATCGCATGTTTTACACCATTTCCCGGCACTACAAAATACGGGTAAATGAACATGTCTTTAGACAGCCTTGTTTCAGCTACCATTTCTCTTACAAGCGGGTTTTTTCTTAATCTCCGTGGACGGTGTAACATAATTAACCTTTTTTATTTAATATTAATTCCAAAAACAGCTTCTGCCAGGCCAATTTCATCAGGAGAATAAGGCAAGGTATAGGCAACGCCCATCTCATCAAATTTCTTTCCTGTAGAATTACCTATTGCAATGACTTTTTGTCCCGGATCCAATAAGTTGTCAGCAAAATAGGCTTCAACATTAGAAGGACTGGTAAAAATCAGCACATCAGCATAAGTCTGATCTATATCTTCTTCAATTACGGTTTCATAAATCGGGAGGTCAACCACCTTTGTATCCGCTGCGAGCGACTTCTGGATACTGAGTAATGAATCCTGAGCACGAGGGAATAAAACAGTCTGTCCTTTCACCAAAACAGCAAAATCTTCTGCGACTTCACTGATATCGCCACTCTCACCTACATAATCTGCCAGGTAACCGTATTTCCTCAATGCATCTTCAGAACCTCTGCCTACTACGCCAAACTTCACGTTTTTAGGCAATACAGGTTTCAGTTTAAAGAAGTATTCTACGCCATTACGACTGCTAAAGAAGATCCAGTCTATATGTTTCAGATAAAAAGGATCAAGTACATTCACTATTGGAAACGTACGTATCAAAGATCTTCCCTCTATCTCAATATTATTCTTTTCTAAAGCTCTGCGGAAATAGCTATGCTCTCCGATCTCTCTCGAGATAAAAACTTTGGCAGGATGTTTCCTTGCCGGATCAAATTGTGCTACAATCTTTTCTGCCAGTCCTTCCAGGCTATCCACCCTATAAAACAAACGGTCAGGAAAATCATCAGCAGACAATGCTTTTGAAGTCCACACCTCATATTTGCCATCTTCCTTTTTGCAATAACAGCCTAAAGGCATGTGGCAACCGCCTTCAAAAAGATTCAAAACCTTGCGCTCTACAGCAATTTCTTCCGCAGTACCGGCATGGTTTAATGCCTCCAAAAGTTCATACAATTCAGTATCGTTCTCCCTGATCTGGAATGCAAGAACTCCCTGTGCAGGAGGAGGAACCAATTCAGTCGGGTCTATAACCTCTACATGAAACTCAGATAAATCAACCCGCAAACGGTTCACACCAGCTTTAGCCAGTACAATTGCGTCATAGTTTTCATCTCTCAATTTCTGAATACGCGTAAGCACATTACCACGCAGATCTTCAATATTGAGATCCGTACGTAATGCCAGCAGCTGGGCTTTACGCCTGTTAGACGAAGTTCCTACCTGCGCACCAGTTTTCAGTGACAGTTTCTGTGTAACATCCACACAATCCTTCAGGATCAGCAGCAATTCAGACGGATCTTCACGCTCAGATACTGCAGCGATAGTTAGTCCTGCCGGATGTGTTGTTGGTAAATCTTTATGGGAATGCACAGCAAGATCAATGCTGCCATTTAATAATTCTTCTTCAAGCTCTTTAGTGAAAAAACCTTTTCCTTCAAGCTTATCCAATCTTAGGTTCAGTATTTTATCGCCCTGGGTCTTGATGATTTTAAGTTCAGCTTCAACGCCAATTTCAGCAAGTCTGTCTTTAGTAAAGTTGGCCTGCCATAAAGCAAGTTCGCTACCTCTTGTGCCGATAATCAGTTTCTTCATTAGGTTTTACGTATTTAGAGTTTGCGCAAATTTAACCTAAAAGAGTCATAGAGTTAAATTATAAACAAATAATGTATTTTGACTGACGATTGAGTGAATACTAGCTGTTATTAACCAGTATTTCTTTTGCCATGATCATAGGCACGCTGATATATTTCTTCTCCATATAATCCATCACACGTTCTAAAACCAGGCGTGAATTCTCATCAAGACCGTTAATCTCTTCCGCAAATACGATATCTATCGCTTTACTTTTGATCGCCTTGATTTGCTGAGGAACACAGCTCATTGCTATCTCAATCTTACGCTGACGAAGGTCTGCGTCGAATTCTTTTATGTTCTGATCAATGATCAGCTCAGCACTTACCAGCTCATCATAACGTTCCTGTATGTTTTTGCGGGCAACCTCTTTCAAAGATTCTACCTCAATATAATGTATGGGGAAGTTTTTCACGACCTCGGGTGCAGTATCATTTGGTACTGCTAAATCTACGATCACCTTTTTACCAGTTTCGCCATTCAGCAATTGTTTGTATATCTTTTCTGTAATGATCGGCTCAGTGGCACCTGTACAGGTGATGATTACATCAAAACCTTTGTCAAAGCCAGCAAGCGCTTCTAATGGATAAGCTACACCATTCAATTCTTTTGCAAGGCTCTCTGCACTTTCCAACGTTCTGTTAAATACCGAGAAGTCAGAATATTTATGCTTTTTAAGATATTGCGCCAGATTTCTGTTGGTTTCACCGGAACCAATGATCAGTAATCTTGGATTGGTACCCAATTTCAAATCACGTAATTTACGATACGCCAGAGAGACAACTGAAACAGGATTTTTAGATATGTTAGTATGCGTATAGACTTCTTTAGCAGTTTTCACTACCCTGTTCATGATCATCCGCATATAGTCTGCAGTGAATCCTGCAACGCGACAAGCTTCATAAGCCCGGCGTACCTGTGCAAGAATCTGCTTTTCGCCAACCACAAGGCTTTCCAATGAACATGAAGTGCGCAATAGGTGATTAAATGCTTCTACCTGCTCATATACAGAAACATTATCTACAAACTGCTCCATATACTCTTCAGGCAGTCCCATATTCAATACATGTAGAAAACGAAAGATGAAATCACGGTCTACATCATGAGCTGAAGTAAAAACAAACTCAACACGGTTACAAGTACCGATGTAGAAAATTTCCTTTACATCAAGTTCAGTTTGAATATTTTTTAGTCTATCATCCAGAGTTTGCTCACATATAACTAATTTCCCTAAAGATTTCAGGTCAATTTGTTTATGTGTGAAAGCAAGTATTTTTAAATATTCCAAAGCAGGTTTTCGTATTTTTTATTGCAAAACAAAAGTAACAACACCCTTCTGCTCCACTGTCATTAGGCTGTAATTAAGAGCAATTTAGAAAGATTTTAAATTAGGCGAGGTTCACACTAAGGTTTTGATATATTTGTTATAAATGCAGGAAAACCTAGAAAAACGTAGCAATGATAGAGAAAAAGCAATTTATATTGTCCGGATCAGGAGATAAAACAATCACAGGTGATCTGACATATGATGAAAGTAAGACAAATATACCTTCTATAATTTTTGTTCATGGCTTTAAAGGCTTCAAGGATTGGGGGGCACATCACCTTACTGCAGCCTATTTTGCAGCACAAGGTTACAGATATATAAAGTTCAACTTAAGCCATAGTGGCGTTAGTTCGAATAAACCAGATGACGTGACCGACATGGACGCGTTTGCTGCAAATACATTTAGTTATGAACTGAAGGACATAGATACAGTAATCAACTATGTTGCTCATACTTTCCCTCAGGATCCGATCTATATTATCGGGCACAGCCGGGGCGGCGGACTGGCTATTATAAAAGCTGCAGATGATGAACGGATTCAGAAAATAGTCACCTGGTCGTCCATTGCAGATTTCAGCTCGCTATGGAAAAAAGAACAGGAAGAGCAGTGGCTCAGCGACGGACAGATCTTTGTAGAAAATGCAAGAACGAAAGAGAAGATGCCGCTAAACAGCACATTATTGTCGGACTTTACTGCGCACAAACATGAATATAATATCATCAATGCGGCATCAAGAATCAGTATTCCCTGGTTAATTCTGCATGGTGATGACGATGTAAATGTAAATTTCAGTACGGCCCAACATCTTGCACAGGCCCAGCCAAAGGCTAAACTACAGAAAATTGCTGGTGCAAATCACGTATTTGGCGCATCGCATCCTTATACCTCGGCAGAAATGCCTCCACAGTTACAGGAAGTATGTGAGAAAACACTAGATTTTTTAAATAGTTAGTTATTTTACCTCCGTCCAGTTCCCGTCTTCTTTGATCAGTTCAATCAGCTCATCTAAAGCAGAAAGGGAATTGACGTTTTTTTTCACCACTTCCTTACCCCGGTATAGCGTAATTTTACCCGGACCAGTACCTACGTATCCATAATCAGCATCAGCCATTTCACCTGGTCCATTCACGATGCAGCCCATAATCCCAATTTTAATCCCTTTCAGGTGATCTGTCCTGGAACGAATCGATTGCGTGGTTTCCTGCAGATCGAAAAGTGTTCTCCCACAACTAGGACAGGATATATATTCTGTCTTCGAAATCCTTGTCCTAGTCGCCTGTAAAATACCAAAGCTGGTCGCGTTAATTAAGGGTAGTCCGATCGACTGAGGCGCGTCAATCCAGATACCATCCCCAAAGCCATCGGTAAATAATGCACCCAGATCTGTTGCTGAATATAACATCAGATCATCTGCACTGATATCCGTATACGTCCTTTTGATAATAACCGGTAGCTGAAGATTGTTTTTCTGCAAAGCGATAAAAAATGGACGCTGTTCGGCCATACCATGTTCGGCAGAAGTTTCAAGCACCAATACAGTAGTACGGTCTAATGCAGACAGGGCAGCCAGATCATAATTGCCGGCGTTTACATTCACCAGATTCAATACAGGATCTTTTAGCTCTACCTGATCTATTTCATCTAAATTGAATAGCGGACTACAATTGCTTTTATCTTTCAAAGCCAGCCAGGTAGGGTAGTTATAGACCTGACGCAGATTCCCCGGGAAAGAAAACGAAGGCAATGCATCACCTAAGTAAACCAGGTCACATGCCTGATCTGCCATATTGTATTTATCCAGCAGCGCATCATATTTATATCCTGCTTCCGTCAGAAAGTAAGGATCTTTCAGATTTTTTGCAGAAACATCAAGCATAACCACAGGATGATGGTGCCCACCAATATGTTGTACAGGTAGGGTTAGCCTGCGACTATAAGCGTAAGGCTGATAAGGCAAATCCTGAATCTTGATATGCTCATTTGAGGGCAAGCTTAACAGCGATCGTTTCGTATATCTGTCTGCCAGCGCCTTAGCTACCGGAGCTTCAAATTCAGGGTCTTCCGTTAAAGAGACTCTGATCGTATCACCCAAACCATCTTCCAGTAAGGTACCTATTCCTACGGCAGATTTAATCCTTCCATCCTCTCCGTCTCCCGCTTCAGTCACCCCCAGGTGCAAAGGATAATTCATCCCTTCTTTCACCATTGTGTCCACCAATAAACGATAAGCCTGTACCATAACCTGCGTATTACTCGCTTTCATGGAAATCACCAGGTTATAATAATTCATAGACTCGCACATGCGGATAAACTCCATGGCAGATTCAACCATTCCTCTGGGTGTATCTCCATACTGACTCATGATCCTGTCAGACAATGAACCGTGGTTTGTTCCGATCCGCATCGCAGTACCGTATTCTTTACAGATTTTTACCAGTGGAGTAAATTTCTTGTAAATCCTCTCCAGTTCGGCCAGGTAAGCGATATCTGTATATTCTATATTTTCAAATCTTTTTTTATCAGCATAGTTACCAGGATTGATCCTTACTTTCTCTACGATCCTTGCCGCTGCTTCCGCCGCATTCGGTGTAAAGTGTATATCAGCCACCAATGGCACATTATATCCACGTGAACGCAATTCTTTTTTAATCTGAGCCAGGTTTTCTGCCTCTTTCATGCTCGGTGCAGTAATACGTACATATTCACATCCAGACTCCACCATCCTGATCGTCTGTTCAACAGTTCCGATCGTATTCATTGTATCTGTGGTCGTCATAGACTGGATCCTAATAGGGTTCAATCCACCCATAGGGATATCTCCTATCTGAACTTCCCGCGTTAAAAACCTTGAATACTGAGTTAAAGAATTGCAATATCCTCCGGCTAATTCCTGTTGTGCTGATACGTTTTCCATGCGCTGCAAAGATAAAGATTAAATCAATCGGTCTTTAATAACTAATGTATTTGACGCAATATCATGCCATGATTGTTGCTTTTTATTGAGAAAAGTATAGAGGTAACCAAAAAAAACGGGGAGTACTGAAAGAATTTTAGCAGCATTCCTGCCAAAAGAATTGGACAGGGTGATCCTGTTACCCATTGGATCTGTCACTTTGATATTCAATAAACGCTTTCCGATTGTACCCTGTTTTGCGGAAGCTTCGGCTATGCTGCCATAGATGAATTTAGCCAGGGGTAAAAAAGAAAGAATAAAGAGGCTGCTCATAATGCGTTCATCTTTTTCTTCGATAAAAACAAAGCTGATCAGCATTAGGGCAATAAAAAATAACAACAGGACGAAATAATCAATCACCATGGCCAGTAACCGCTGGTCAAACGACGCAAAATATTGCGGCGCAGTTTGTTCGTAGCTAAAGCCAAAAAGCGCACGTAATTCCGGGAATTCGTGCGCCTCTTTGTAATCGTCCATACCTGGTTTCCTGATAAAGGTACCGGGTAAAATATTCAGCTCTTTTAAAGCTGAAAAGCCATAGGGCCCCGTAGGTTTACCATTAATGACAACGGTATAAATTATATCCTGATTTTCCAATGCTTTTAGTATCTGCCGACTTCAAAATTACTCAATCCTCCGTCCAGATTTATAAAAACTTTTTTGGTTGAGGTTTTATAATTAGGCGTTTCGTAGTTACTGTTATCAATTTTCACAAAACCAGGAAAGTCTTTTGCAGATAAACCTGTTTTAGTTTTGATCCTGCAGCCAGAGTTCTCCGGAACTTTGATTTTAACATCCGCTACACCAGTTTTTACGACCACGTCAGTGATCGGCAGCAGGTCGCCGATGGTAATATCCAGTGCAGCTGCGCCTCCATCAAATTTAAAGCTTCTTACTTTATATTCAGTGAAGTCGAAATCAACTTCTCCTGCTCCCATATTCATATTTAAAATCCATTCCGGTTTTTTGTTGAGTTTGATATCTACATCATTCCCGCCGTCATTGAAGGACCAGCGACCCTTTTTATCTTTCATCTTGAAATTGATCGTAGTCACAGAATCTGAACTTTCCTTCTGCAGGATGAAATTTCCGTTCCTTCGTTCCACATCAGCCACTACAAGGCTATCTGTTTCGCCATCCAATTTAAAAGATGTGCCACCGCCCGAGATATTAAACACGGTTTTTTTCAGGCTGTCTGCTGCCACAAAAGGTTCAGAAAAACTTACCCGCTGCACATCTCCCTCATCATTGTCATTCAGCTCATCATCCAGATCTTTAGAAAGGGTATCACCAATCCAGTGTTTACTGGCAGGAGGCTGCTGACCTTTATAGAAAACAAATCCCAGCATTATTACCAGTACGCCTAGGCAGATCATGTTTCCTACCTGCGATTTATTCTTGTTAAATAAGATATTCACCCCAGATATGATCAGTACTACCGGCCAGAAGCTCCATACGTTTCTCCAGTAAAATTCAATAATATTAAAATTCTCTAATAAGAGGACTATCCCTATAAATACAAGTACGATACCCCATATTACTCTATTCAGTTTCATAACAATTCTTTTTAATTTATCATTTGATTACAAACTCCCTAATTCTATAACTGGTCTTTAGGCTCGTCTTTTTTAAATTCAGGCGCTGTATCAGCTGCTTTTTGTTCAGTAGCTGTCTTTTGTTCTGTTGCTGCTGTCGCCTCATCCTGCTGATTTTTCCAATCTTCCCAGCCAGTTTTCCTTTTAGATTTCAGGATAAAACTTAAACCTATCGCTACGAATACCAGTGGCCATAATTTGCCCAGTCTGAACCAGTAAGGAATGATATCAAACTCATTCATTAAAAAGTATAATCCGATCACCAGCAGAAAGAGTCCCCCTACTGTTTTACCAGTATCGTTATTTTTCGGCAGACCTTTAAGATCTAGTGGATTCTCCCAATCAAAGGCAGTCCCTGGTTTTTCTTTTGCTGTAAACCCTTTTGAATCTTCAAAAGGTGGCGGAGAATTAAACCCTGCCGGATTATTAAAAGGTGGTGGGTTATTCTGCTTCTTAAAATAATCATTGAATTGTGAAAACCTTGCAGAAGGGTCAGTATTCACTGGCACCACTATCCACATTACCAGGTAAACCAATATTCCGGTGCCTACCAGAAAAAATGTAGAGAGTACAAATAATAATCTTATGATAGTTACGTCAACTTGCATGTAAGATGCTAATCCCGATGAAACGCCGGCAATTACTTTGTCGTGTTCGTTTCTTAATAATCTATTTTCCATAAAGCGTTCTCCTATAATTTGCTTTTATAATGCAAGCGGTTTTAAAATTATCTCTTCAACATTCACGCCACTGCTTAAGTTCAGTACCGTATTTAAAACTTCAGCGATGTCTTCGGGCTGTACAAATCTTTCTGGTGGAATTTGTGTTCCTTTCCAGGAGTCTGTTAATGTGGCACCCGGCAAAATCGCCGTAACTTTAACATTGTATTTTGATAACTCTTGCCGCAATACATAATTAAGACTTAGCAATGCCGATTTAGTTACACCATAACTGCCGGCATTTTCATTAATCTCTCTGCTTGATACCGAACAGATGTTAAACAAGTGACCCGATCCCTGTTTACGCATCAGTTTACCGAAATATTTAGACAGATAATAAACTGCATCCAGGTTCAGCCTTTGCTGTAATTCAAACTGCTCATCATCCTCATCCAGTAATGCACCGGGTAAAAATATGCCCGCATTGTTCACCACCACATCAACCTTATCCATCACGGCATGCACTTCTTCACAAAACCTATACACTTCTTCTTTAATACTGCAATCCGTTACCGAATAGAATATCTGGCGACCAGTTGTGGACAGTTCATCCTTTAATGCGATTAAATCTGATTCTGTTCTGGCACAAATGGCCAGATCATAACCCTCTTTTGCTAATTTTATCGCTATAGCTCTCCCTATCCCCTTTGTTGCACCTGTAATGACTACGTTCATATCTCTTTAAATTACCGACTGCAAAAAACCGCATTATTCATTAAATAGCAGAATAATTTTAAGAAATAAAGAAAGCCACAACAATTTTTGTTGTTTCTTTGTATTATATACAATAATTAATATATCAGCTAATTCCATACTGAATGAATTTCACCAATTTTGGCAAGTATCTCCTGCTTTTAAAAGCAGTTTTCAGAAGGCCGGAAAAATTTAAAATATACATGAAGGCCATTTTTCAACAAATGGATTTTATTGGCGTTGGCTCACTCGGTTTGATAGCGATCATTTCTACCTTCATTGGTGCAGTAATGACTTTGCAGATTGCGTTCCAGCTGGTAAGTGATTTCATTCCTAAAACTATTATTGGTTCTGTTACGCGCGACTCCAGTATTCTTGAATTAAGTCCAACTATTACAGCTATCGTGCTTGCGGGAAAAATAGGCTCGGCAATATCTTCTGAAATAGGTACCATGCGTGTCAGCGAGCAGATCGATGCACTGGAAATCATGGGAATCAATTCCCCGGGGTACCTGATTTTACCAAAGCTGATCGCAGGAATTACAATGGTACCAGTCCTGGTTATTTTTGCAATGGTATTGAGTATCACTGGTGGTTATTTAGGCGGAACACTTTCCGGTGCAGTTACACCTGCAGAATATATCCAGGGAATTACTACAGATTTCAATCCATATACAATTGTAGTGGCATTGGTGAAAGCATTTGTTTTTGGCTTTATTATCACTACCGTTCCTGCTTATGAAGGGTTTTACGTTAAAGGCGGTGCTTTGGAAGTTGCCCAGGCAAGTACAAGAGCTGTAGTTGTGGCCTGTATCAGTATCCTTGCATGTGATTACATCGTAACCCAGTTATTATTATGATCGAGATTAAAGACATTGAAAAATCATTTGGGTCTAACACAGTCCTTAAAGGTATCTCCGGTAAATTTGAAGCTGGCGTAACCAACCTGATCATCGGCGGTTCCGGTTCGGGTAAAACTACCTTACTGAAATGTATGATCGGTCTCCATACACCGGAGAAAGGTAGTGTAGAATACGATGACCGGGAATTCACTCAGATGAGTTTTGAGGAGAAAATCGAAATCAGGAAAGAAATCGGTATGCTTTTTCAGGGTTCGGCCTTATTCGATTCCATGACCGTGGAAGAAAACATTATGTTTCCTTTAAATATGTTTACTGAGCAGTCTTTCAAAGAAAAACTGGAACGTGTTAATTTTTGCCTGGAGCGTGTAAACCTGGAAGGTAAAAACAAATTATTTCCGGCAGAACTTTCCGGCGGGATGAAAAAACGGGTAGGTATTGCCCGTGCAATTGCCATGAATCCAAAATATCTTTTTGTCGATGAACCTAACTCAGGTCTTGATCCAAAAACGTCCATCGTAATTGATGAGTTGATCAAGGAATTGACAGAAGAATATAATACCACTACGATTGTAGTTACGCATGATATGAACTCTGTAATGGGTATCGGCGACTACATCTTGTTTTTACATGAAGGTAAAAAATTCTGGGAAGGATCTAACAAAGAGATTGCCCATACAGATATAGAAGAACTTAATGATTTTGTTTTTGCCAGTCGCTTTATGAAGGCTGCCAAGAAAAACTTTTAATAACGCATACCCCTAATATATGATAAGCCTTTTAACGCCCACTCACTGGAAAGATTATGAGTTGATTGACTGTGGTGATTTTGAAAAACTGGAACGCTTTGGTAACCTGATCTTAACAAGACCTGAGCCACAAGCGGTATGGAAAAAAACATTATCTGAGCAGGAATGGAAAAAACAGACACACATCAGGTTCAAAGGCCGCTCTGCTACTTCAGGAGAATGGATTAAATCTGCTCCTCAGATTCCTGACCGCTGGAATGTAGAATATAAAAATGATGATGTTAAGATCAATCTACGTCTCGGATTAACTTCTTTCAAACATCTTGGGGTTTTCCCTGAGCAGGCAGTGAACTGGGATTATATCTCTTCATCTGTCAGAAAATTCAAAACTAAAACACCAAAGGTACTGAACCTTTTCGCTTATACAGGTGCGGCTTCATTAATCGCTAAAGCCGCTGGTGCAGATACTACACACGTAGATTCGATCAAACAGGTAGTGAACTGGGCGAATGAAAACCAGGAACTTTCACAGTTAAAAGATGTGAGATGGGTAGTGGAAGATGCGCTGAAATTTGTTAAGCGTGAACTGAAACGCGGTAAAAAATACAATGGAATTATTTTAGATCCACCTGCATTTGGACATGGCCCGAATGGAGAAAAATGGAAACTGGAAGACCATATTCAGGAAATGATGATGGAAGTAGTGCAGTTGTTAGATGAAGAAGAACATTTCCTGATCCTGAACACTTACTCTCTGGGTTTTTCTTCTGTGATTGTGGAGAACCTGATCAAAACCTCATTCCCACAGGTAAAGAATCTGGAAACAGGTGAACTATACCTACAGGCTACTTCAGGCGTAAAGCTACCCTTGGGTGTCTTCGGAAAATTCAATAAATTTATGATATAAACATAGTTGAAAAGAATTCAGGATTAGTCTTCTGCACCTTCCTGAATTCTTTTATATGCAATTACCGGCAGTCCGCGTGTACCACCATCCGCTGAAGTGAAACTGTTAAATCTCAAAATATAAATATTATTTTTCGCGTCTTTTATTGCATATAAACGATCACGGTTAACTGTAGACGTTGTTCCTGTAGTGCTAATTGTTCTCCAGTTTGTACCTATTACGTCCCGCTCCGCTGAATAAACAAGTCCTTCCAGGTTACTTGCTGAAAATCCTGCGTAAGCCTTCTCTGCTGCAGCGGCATTAGTATATTTTATCTCTGAGGCCGTAACCCCGCCAGCAAAGTTAATCAGTACAAAATCAGGCACAGCCTCCGCTACTGATGTAGTGGCATTCGTTTTATAAGTAGAATAGGTCCACTGGATATCCCATAAAGCTTTTGCGGGTTCAACTGCTACCCTGCCTCCAATAAATGAAATATATTGAAAATTGAATGCGGGATCTTTAAAAACTTCCAAAGTGGTTACGGCCAGTCCGATTCTTCCGTATTTTACAATATAACCGTTTCCAGTGGTGTTTCTGGTCACCTGAACCTTTTCCCATATCGGCCGTATCGGTGTTCCATCAGCTTTAAGCAAGCCGGAAAGTCCGCGGTTAATGATAAATACCTTATTATCAGCTGTTGTTGCCGATATCTGTTTAAAAACGGTGCTTGCAAGATAATCGGTAAAAATTCCCGCAACCGGGTCAATATTTGTAAAACTGTTACCCAATTCAAGCGTTTTCGCGCTTACCAATGCAGTGGTATCTGCGTCACCAACCGTTGTGATATCTGTTTTATCAAGTTGTGCAGCTGTTGCCCCCCTTGAATGGTTTAGGATTACAGTAAAGTCATCGTTATTACAAGCAAAACCCAGATCCCAGCTACTGCGCAGTACCTGAGTTTGTACATCCTTACTTAAATCAACAAAAACACTTCTCAATGCGTTATCTCCAGGTTGTGATCCTGAAATTGCAATGTTACGCACTTCTGTACCAGATAATCCCTGAAGCGCTACTGTGTCCCCTAGTGATGAAGGTATACGAACAAATTCAGTATTCTCTTTCTTGCATGTGCTGAGAAATAACAGCATGCTTAAAAATATAACGACAAGGTTGGATTTGCTCATAATTGTTTCTTTCTACAAATAACGGTAAAAATATAATTTTAATTCAATTCAAGAATCTTATACTTGTAGGAAGATTTGTCAGACGAATGTGTAGTTTTGCACAATTGATAAAAAAATTATATTTAATACCTTATAACCCCCTATGAAATTCACACAACTAGCAGGAACCTTCTTAATTGCGTTTACCTCCGTTGCCTTATTTGCAAATTGCAGTTCAGATGCAAAGAAAAATGATGCAAAAACTAAAACTACTGTAAATGCTGCTGGCGACACTACCGAGGTTGCACCATTAGACACTACACGTGAACCCATTGACACTGCCAAATACAATGCAGCCCTAAAAAGACAGGCTAATGGTGATACTACCGGCAGATGGCCAGTAAAAAACCAGCCATTCCCACTCCCGGGTTCAATTCTTCCATTTAAACGTATTGTAGTTTATTATGGAAACCTTCACTCTAAAAAAATGGGTGCACTGGGTGAATATCCACCAAAAGAAATGTGGAGCAGATTAAATGCTGAAGTAAAAAGATGGGAAAAAGCAGATCCTGCTACTCCTGTACAGGTTGGTGTACATTATATCGCAGCTGTTGCGAGTGGTACACCAGGAAAAGACGGAAAGTATATCAATAGAATGGGCAACAACCAAATCGATTCTGTGATTAAAATAGCTAAAATGCACAATGGAATTGTATTTTTAGATCTGCAGGTTGCCTTGAGCAATATCAAAGATGAATTGCCAAGAATTGAGAAATACCTGCAAATGCCAAACGTTCACTTAGGTATAGATCCTGAATTCTCTATGAAAAGCGGAGCAAGACCGGGTACAAAAATCGGAACTTATGATGCAGCAGATATCAATTACTGTTCTCAGTACCTGATTAACCTGATCAAAAAATACAATTTGCCTCCAAAAGTTTTCACTATTCACC
>Ga0247813_10000684_pt1 | contig 29202 bp, 35 predicted proteins | sample UWRJL169409C1_FD_180719 | JGI IMG/M metagenome (GOLD analysis project Ga0247813, IMG submission 180719) | Plant litter microbial communities from Arlington Agricultural Research Station in Wisconsin, United States - UWRJ-L169-409C-1 | ecosystem: Environmental > Terrestrial > Plant litter >...
AGATTGATTAATAATCATCGTTCAGTGCAAAAATAGGCTTTCTACTCATCCATTTCCCGCTCGTAAAATCCGGAAAATCAATTGTCGCATTCCCCAGATCTATCGATTGTTCACTTAAAGGAGTAATTGCACTCCATACCGCTGCATCATAAACATCCAGCGGAGTTGGTTCGTTTCTCTTGGCCGACTCTATAAAAGCATGTAACACAAAAAAGTCTATTCCATCATGCCCCGCACCCATTGCATCATCACCATATTTCTCCCAAAGCGGATGGTCATACTTTTTAAGCCAGTCTTGAGCATTATCCCATGCATGAGCCTTACTTTTACCTTCTATATATAAAGTGTCACTCACCTCCATCCACAAACCCTCAGTTCCCTGAACTCTAAACCCTAAAGAATAAGGTCTCGGCAAATTCGTATCATGCTGCAAAATGATGGTCTCTCCGTTAGCACAGACTATTGTCGTTGTTACAATATCACCTAAACTGAAATTTACTTTTGCATTTGGATGACCTGTACCTGCATTATCCACAATGTATTTATGTAATCCTCTTGATTTTGTTGCAAAAGAACTCATCTTGACGAATCTATTGCCTCGGTTAATATTCACACACTGCGCTACAGGACCAATCCCATGCGTAGGATATAAATCACCATTTCTATGAACAGAATGATTTGTACGCCACCTTGCTTCAGAAAAACCTTTTTCGTTGAATTCTACCCCACCCCCATATGGCTTAATGCCATCATTGAATTTCACTATTCTCAAGTCATGCTGATACCCTCCCTGGAGATGAATAATCTCACCAAACACTCCCTGTCTTACCATATTCAAAATAGCAAGAACATCCCGACGGTAGCATACATTCTCCAGCATCATCACTTGAGCATTATAGCGCTCAGCTGCATGCACAACTTCCCAATGATCTTCCAGGGTTATCCCTAATACAACTTCTGTTGCTACATATTTGATACCTGCCTCAATTGCAGCGATAATCATAGGTTTATGTAATTCCCAGGGTGTTGCAATCAGGACGGCATTCAAATCTTTTATTTGCACTAATTTCTTCCATTCATTATCATTGCCTGTGTAAATTTTAGGCATGGATTTCCCGCTTTTTAAAACAGCAGCCTTGGCCATTTCAAGCATTCTTGCATCTATATCACAGATAGCTACAAGCTCTACATCATCTCGTTTTAAAATAGAGTCAAGATGATTTTGTCCCCTTAGTCCAACTCCAATGATTGCAATTTTAAGTTTTTTTGTCTCAGTTCCAGCGAAAAGATCTGATCCTGGTAAAATAGTAAATGCAGCTGCCGCTAAACTGGAAGACCGCACAAATTCCCTTCTGTTCATCATTATGTGTTCGTATATTTTTTGGTTAGCAGACACAAGATAACAGTTTTTAATTCCTTCACTTAGGATATAAGCCTATATAATTACACAACCGGTTGTGTACCTTTTGTAATTGAATAATGATGCCTTTGAAACCTGTTACCATAAAAGAAATAGCCAAAATCTTACAAGTATCTACTTCAACTGTAAGTCGCGCGCTGAGTGATCATTACAGTATTGGCGAGCTCACCAAGAACAAAGTCAGGCAATTAGCTAGACAGCTCAATTACGAACCTAACCAAAAGGCAGTTCAGTTGTTCAGAGGGAAATCTTACACTATAGGAGTTATCGTACCAGATCTTTCAGAATCATTTTTTTCAGCAGCTATCGACGAAATTGAGATAATAGCTGATAAAAATGGTTATACAGTAATTCTTGCTCAATCGCATGATGATGTCGACACAGAAGCAAAACTTATTGAAAGGATGAAAATGCAGAGGGTAGACGGAATTATAATGTCTATCGCAAAAACAACCGATAAGTATGGTCACCTAATATCGCTGAACAACTTATATATACCAATTATTTTTTTTGATAGGATTCCACCTATTGACAACATCAACTTTGTGGCTGCTAATATTGAAAAAGGCGCTTTTGAATTGACTAACTACCTTATTGAAAAAGGACATCAGAACGTTGCAATGATCAACGGACCAGCTTCGCTCGAAACCAGTATGGAAAGAACAAGGGGATATATACATGCATTAGCGTCTAGTGAAATAGCACCAAACTCTTCCTATATGGTAAATACAGATCTAACAGAAGATTCCACAAAACTCACGCTCGATAAATTTATGAACATGGCTAGCACCCCTACCGCTATTATCACATTTAACGATTATATCGCATTATATGCTCTCCGCCATATCAGATTATCTAGAATAAACATCAATAATGATGTTGTAATTGGGAGCTTTGCCAATTTATCAATTATGAATTATCTTGAAAATGGTCCTTTGGCATCAATAGAGCAATTCCCAGATAAACAAGGCAAAAAAGCTGTGGAAATACTTTTTGATTTGATCAGTCAAAAAAACTCAAATACAAACTTTTCCAGAATAATTATTAATCCAGAAATAAGAGTAACAGAACGATTAGAGTCATAAGTCCCCAAATAATACGGAGCAATACAGCTTTTCTTTTCCATACTTATCTTAGAATTATGAAAAAGATTAGATTGATTACAGCTGGATTTCAAACGCAAAATACCCAACTTCAAATAATGTCTCCTCTTATATACAAAGATTATATCATTGATTTGGCATTTTATAATGATGGAAATACCTTGTCACGCATAAACAGCCTACATCCGAGATTGAAAAGCAAAATACCTAAGATGATGGAGTGGAAATTTCATCCTGACTATGACTATTATATCTGGGTCGACTCTAAATTCATTTTATATGAAGGCTTTCTATCTTATATAATGCAATATGAAAATCAAGCTGATCTATCTTTATTTCAACACCAAAAACGTTCTTCAATAAAAGTTGAGATGGACTATATGGATGCAAAGATGAAAAATGGAGATTTGTATTTAAACTATCGTTATGAAGGAGAGCAAATGAGAGAACAAGTTAATTCTTACCTAGACGACGTAAATTTTATAGATAATCAGCTATTTTATGGTGGTTGTTTCATGTACTCGAAAAAACTGGTAGAAAACAAAGACTATAATATGATGAGCGACTGGTTGCTCCAATGCGTGCTTTACAGCACACAAGATCAATTACCGCTACCTTATCTTCTCTATAAACATAAGGTTAATTACAAAGCCTATTCTGGCGATTTATTAAACAATGATTTTATGATTCACGGCCTTGTGCAGAAGTATAAAAAAAATCGTTAAAAAGGCAAATTATAATCGCGATTAGGTTTTAGATATAGTATTTTACGCTGATAATCCAAAATCACATCAAAGCGTTTTATCACCTCCATACCTAACAAGCCTAAAAAACCATCTTTGGGCTCTGCCTTGTGATCAACAGTTGTGTTCACTACCATTTTTCCAAAATTAAACCCATTAAAAATCATACCATCTATGATAGCTCTCTCATTAGTTGTCTCTGCATTCACACCACTTACTTTAACTTCCTCGATTATTTTCATCTTACTTCCGAGCCGATGAAAATTCCTGAATGGAGCGCTAATCACCAGCGTTGTACCCGCACCAGAATCGAACATTACCTTTCCTGTAAAAACCTCATTTTTTCCCGTCCTGATCGTAACTGGAATCCTTGGAATGTTCAATCCTTTATGAAACTCAAATGGAATATTACTGTATCCAATTGTATCCACCTCCTTAATGTGTTGATATACTAACATCTCCTGCTTTACAAAATCGAGCTTAACCACATAACTTTTCAGAAAATCGTAACCGATGATGCCTTTCATATCAACACCACTGAACGCTTTATAATTTGCAAAGTTTTCTAAAAGTAGATTAACCTTCTTTAGTATAAGTCCGTCACCCAGATCCAATTGCTGCTTAACTGCTATTCTATAAGTTCGAGCACCAGTATTACCTGCTACTTTCTTTTGTTTAGAATCATCCATCTTCATACCGGCCTTAAGTGCGGATAAAGAGTCGATAAAAGTGACAGTACAACCTGTATCGAAACCAAAAAGTAGGGAGTCAAGATTTTTCACCTTTATTTTAATATGAATATTGCGGTCGTAAGTTTTGAGAGGTATTCGGGCAAATTGCGCATCTACATACTGAATGAAATTAAAACCTATGGCTCCTGCCAATGTAAATATTCTTATTAAATGCATTTAAATCTATTGTTTACAATAAGAGTGGCAATTTCATCAGCAACCTCCCATACCGTACACAATCTCCTTCAATTTGGTATAGAGATTATATTTATTAAGATATATTTCTTTATTTGGACCAGCACCAGGAGCTGGTTCTTTAATTATCTTTTTGATGTCACCGACAATGTCGGCGCTCTCCAGGCTAATTGTCCTAAAATAGTTTTGGTCATAAATAGCTGCAACATTAGGAGCGCCATTATAGATTGGTGTAGTATTACACAATACACAATCAAAGAACTTTTCCGAAACATAATTTTTTTCATTTGAATTTTCTATTGCTATAGAATATTCATAAGGCAGGAGTCCAGTATGCTTGTATTTCAATGGACCTTTATAACGCTGATCTTCAATACTTAAACCTCTACCAAAAATATCTATATCCAAATCTGATTGTAATATCTCAACTAGTAGTGTTATCCGTTTTCTGTAGTTACCAAATTCAAAATGCTGACCTGAAACTATTATCGATAGTTTTCTCTCCTTTTTTATATTTTCTGATCCTTCAAAAAAACTTCTGTCTATTTTATCATCATAAAACATGAACGACGGTGATTCAATAACTTTTCCTCCAAGCTTTATGTTGTAAGTTTTTTCAAATAAAGTCTGATCATGAATAATTATATAATCACTATTCGTTAATGACGTCAAATATTGATGTGCCTCACTAAATGACGGTTCCTGTATAACCGTAATGATTTTAGCCCAGGGTTTGATACGTTCATTAGACCTGTTGAATAAAACAGCATAATGGTAGTCATCATTTGTTGTAAATCCAATCTGTTTATCATAAACGTTATAATTAGCCTTAAAACGCTTTAAGAGATTAGCAGAAGATTCGTAATCAGAAAAAAACTTGATCTTAATCATATAACAGTCTATTACAATTAGCCTCGAATTCGCAAAACCTTTATAACATGGTATGGCTTCCATATCCAATTTCCACCATCTTGTTTTGTATTAAAAATTATCGCCCCCATAACTAATCATATGTTTTTTATGATTGATTTCATTTAGCAATGAATGAAGTTAGCAAGAAATTAATTTGGTAGGTAGTTGATAGATATTATGAGACAATTGACCACCCGGCCACAATTAAACCTTGTTAAATTAGTAAAAATCAAATATAGAAATGACAACTCATCCACTTGTATCCTGCATAATGCCTACAGCAAACAGGGAAAAATACGTCCCATTTGCAATAAGCTACTTCCTCTACCAAGATTACATTAATTCCGAATTGGTAATAATTGACGATGGTAATATCTCGATGTCAGATATAATACCAGACCATCCCCGAATTAGGTATTTCTATACAACACCTATTGGCACCATAGGACTAAAGAGGAATTATGCATGTAAAAAAGCCAGAGGTGAAATCATAATGCACTGGGATGATGATGACTGGCATGCAACAGACTGGATAAGTCAACAAGTCAAATTCTTAATAAATTCAGGAGCTGACATTTGTGGAATTGAACATGTTCATTTTTTTTCACCCATCACTGATACGTTATGGCTCGGCACGACATTGAACAGGAACAATCCAGCAGTAATAAAAAAATGGCTAAATGGCGCTACCCTCGCCTACTGGAAATCATTTTGGGAGACCCACCCCTTCAATGACAGGCAGACTGGTGAAGATGATGATTTCATCCTTGAATCAGGAGCCAAAGTCTTTGCTCATGACTATATAGATGGTATAGTTGTCTTGCTACATCCTCGTAATACCTCAGTTAAGTATTTTGAAAATAAAAAACATAAGAAGGTCAATTAAACCATTACTATGAAAAAAATAAAACTTTTACATCCCTTAATCTCATGCATCTGTATTACAGACAATAGACCATTAATGCTAGTTAAAGCAATTATTCGTTTCGATGTCCAGAATTATCCTAATAGAGAACTTGTGATATCGTATCCTGAAAATGACCAGGGAACAAGAAATTTGATAGCTAAAATCATTGAATTATCTGGAATGAGTATTCTACCTATTGAAAGGCCCATTGGCCAATCTGTAGGTAAAGCAAAAAATGACGCTATAGCAAATTGTAATGGAGAGTACATATGCGTTTGGGATGATGATGATTGGAGCGATGATGACAGATTATCTACTCAATACAATACAATCCATGCTCAATATTCCTACCCAGAAGCAAGTGTCTTAAGCCGTATAATTTTATATGATGCTACAAAAAATAAAGCTTACCATTCTTTCAATTACCATTGGGGCTGTAGTTTGTTATGTAACAGAGAAATTCTACTAAAACATCCATATACAGATCGCGATATTGAAAATGACATCAGGTTGATTCAATACCTGCAAAATAAAAATTTAGTAAGTTATATTGAAAATCGCCCCCCTACGCTCATTCATGTATACCATGGAACTAATGTGATAGATTATCACCAGTTCTTATACTTAACGAAAAGAAGTGAATCTATGGAAAACTCCACTTCAGATTGGATTCACGGGCTGTTAAACCTTCAAGTACAATTATTATAAACCCACAATGTCATTATCCAATTTCCACCAATACATTAATTCGTCAACAGCAAACGGTGAAAATCCATTCCTAACTAATACTTTTAGCGAAGCCAAGTTGCTTTTCTTAGTCTGTGCGATAATAGATTCTACACCTGGCTGCCTAAAGGCCCAAAATTTAATTCCTGTTATGGCCTCTGTCATAAGTCCTCTATTATAAAAATCAGGATAAGTGTTGTAACTGATTTCAATCATACCTTCCTTACCCGGAGCTCCCTTAAAACCTATATCACCTACAATAACATTTTCGTTCCTGTCAATCAGTAACCAGCGAGTAATAAATAAGATATCTTCCGGCAGTAACTCGGCAGCAGGTATTACATTGTGTACTAATGTGTACTCAACTTCCTTGCTATTCATCCTCTTAGATGGCCCCACCATTAATTCAGACTGTAACATTTCTTGATCATCTTTCAGTAAAACGAGCTGATGATAATCTAATGGAATTAAATTAAGGCGATTTGTAACTATTTTTATTTTATTAAATATCTCCATTAGGATTTTCTAATTAACTCAATTTACGAAGTATAGTCAACTAAAGCATGCAGATCGCGATTTTGGGTCAATTGTATCAAATGTATTAAAGTCCAAATTATAATTTTTGTTTGGCCTTAAATAAATCCTCTGTCTCTGGTAATCAATTATTATCTTGAAGCGTTTTATAATTTCCATTCCCAATACCTAAATAGCCATCCTTTTTTTCAGCTGTATCATCTTACGCTAAATCTATTACTATACGTCCAAATGTAAATCCATTAAAATTCAAACTTTTAAGAAGCGCTTCTTCATCATGAGTGATAGCATTTAATCTACTTCCAGTTGATTTGACAATTTTGCCCAATTTATGCTCAAAATTATGGTGATTCTTGAATGGCACACTTACAATTAAAGTTGCCAAAGCACCTGTGTCAAACATAGTTTTAGCAGTATAACTTTCTCCATTATCTAATTTTATACTAACTGGAAACCGCGGTATTTTACGTCCTTTACTAAATTCAAATGATATTCCAGTATACCCCACAGTAACTATCTGGAATTGCAACAATAAAATGGACATTCGCTTAAGCTGCAATATTTTGTTTATTCAAATTTCTACCAAATTCCTCTGGGGATAAGTATCCCAGTGCAGAATGCTGTCTTTTGCGGTTGTACCAAGTCTCTATATACTCAAATACGATCAGCGCTGCCTGTTGTTTATCTGTAAACTTATGCTGGTACACACATTCAGCTTTGAGTGACTTAAAGAAGCTCTCTTCGACCGCATTGTCCCAGCAGTTACCTTTTCTACTCATCCTTCTGATGATCAGTGGATTTTTTTCCAGTAAACATCTGAATTCATTGCAGGCATACTGTATTCCGCGATCTGAATGAAAGATCAACTGCTGTGTTATAGGCCCTGTTTTTTGTGCCATTTTAAATGCAGGTATTACTGTATCAATTACTTTCATGTCACGCTTAATGCCCATCCAATTATTTTCCGATCACCAAGATCAATCACTGTGGTCAGATACAGCCAACCTTGTCTGGTTCTGATATAGGTAATGTCTGATACCCAAAATGCTCCCAAAATGCCTGGCTTAAAATTACGATCCAGTATATTTTCCGGTACAGGAAATTTATGAGTGGAGTCAGTGGTAACCTTAAACTGTTTCTTGACTATGCTTCTCAGCTTTGCCTTTTTCATCATTCTAGCCACTCGGACCCGCTATACATTAATATTCTTTTTAAGGAGTTCACGGGTAATTCGGGGACTGCCATAAATCTTTTTGCTTTTCTCAAAAGCTGCTAATATTTCAATGTCCAGCATCTGGTTTTCAATGCTTCTGTTGGAAGGAATACCCTTCATCCAGACATAAAAACCGCCTCTGCTTACTTTAAACAAAGAACACATCTTCTCGACTACAAATAATTTCGAATGGTCCTTTATGAACCTGAATATTTGTTGTCGCTCCTGGAGAAGATGCCGACAGCCTTCTTTAGGATATCCCTCTCCATCTGTGTATCACGCAGTTCCTTCCTTAATCGTGCAAGCTCCTGCTCAGTTTCCGTCAAGATCACTTTCCCATTTCCCGGAAAACTACTCCCTTGTTTGGCTTAAAATTCTTTCCGCCATCGGTATAATATCTGTGGGGTAATATCCAATTCTTTGGCCAAGGCCGGTAGATCTGATCGGGTATTACTCAGTTCAACGCTCATCAGTTTAAACTCCTTCGGGTATGACTTTCTTTCTCGTGACATAATTTCTGTTAAGATATATAAAACTCTTAACTTGCTGTCCGCTCAAATGTAGCAACTCCACTTTAAATATTTCGATGTCATAATTTATATTTTCTAAATAGTGTATTAAAAAACTAACTATCCTACAAACAATTAGTGACATTTTGCCCTACAACTATTTACCAAGCAATGTTAAGTTAGCTAATTAAAATAAAGCATATGAGTTTACCCCTGATATCCTGTATTATGCCAACAGCTAATAGAGAGAGGTATGTACCGTTGGCAATTAAATATTTTCTACAGCAGAACTATACAAATAGAGAATTAATAATAATAGATGATGGCATATTACCAGTTAAAGCATTAATTCCAAACGATCGGCGAATCAAATATTTTTATGTTGACAAATTTTCCAGCATAGGCACCAAGCGTAATTACGCTTGCGATCAGGCGAAAGGCGATATTATCATGCACTGGGATGATGATGATTGGCATTCTTTCGACTGGATTAGCGCGCAGGTTCATTTTCTTACTTGCTCAGATGCAGATATATGTGGAATTCAGCATGTAAGATATTATTATACTATTAAAGGTAAGCTTTACACTATATACAGGAAATACACTGATGGCCTCAATCCTATGAATTGGGTTCATGGAGCTACAATGGCATATTATAAATCGTTTTGGAAAGCACATCCCTTTAAAAATCTACAATATGGAGAAGATGATGATTTTTTAATGAATAGTGGTGCTAAATTGTGTATTCACAATTATATCGATGGATTTGTTTGCATTTTGCACCCAAATAATACTATAATAAGAGAATTTGAAGACCGAAAGCATAAACGGTAATCTGAGCTATGTTATAAGTACAAAATTGTCCCCTCTTCTGTGGTTCCATTTTTTTCCAAAATAAAACTCCTCTTTTTCTGTTAACTCAACCTGTCTTTCTTCTGTCTGCAAAAACAAAGTCTTGCTGTATAAATGATCAACAATAGATGAAGTTACTAGAACATGGGTAATATTTAATACATATAGTGTATTAGCATAGTCATCATCAGAAAACCAAAAACTATAATTTTCATCTAACTTTCCTATCAAACGAAATATATCTCTCTTGACAAATAAACACCACCCAGCCACTTCAAAACCAATCCTATAACCTAACTTTAATCCATCATTTAATTTAAAGCCCATCTTAGTATGGTGATTAGAACAGACTGGTGAAGCACTTAAAACATCCACAAATTGATGGAAGGGTTTTAATATCTCGCTTGCCCAGTTTTCATGAAAGATTAGGTCATTATTACAAAGGCATATAAAAGGAGATGACGACAGACTTATTCCAAAATTCATATACCGGTGATATCCAAATTTTAAATCCGTATAAATTGTCTTACAATGCAAATACTGATAGGGTGATAATGATTTCTCAGATTCAATAACTATAGTATTAAAATTAATTATTTCAGAGTTTTCAGAATTTACTAAAGAATTCACACAATTTATTGTTGTTTGTTTTAGTTCCTCTGTCTGAGCGTAACTTAAAATAATTATATCAATTTGAATAGCTTTCTTCATAACCTTTTTTTTGATAGTCTATACAAGTTACAAATATTTTAAAATGAGATATATTATAGGGGGATGTTTTGTGTCATATTACCCTCTGACAGAATATTCTTTTATTTAATTTTATTCAAAAATAAAGTAAACTATGGGAAAGTCGTGGTACGCCTTTTTAGGGGGAGAAATATCAGATCCTCTAAGTTATTATAAAATCACAGTAAAGCATGGCTGTTTATGTGGCTTTCAATTATGTGCAATTTATGCAAACGACAATGGAGTACATCCAAAAGTTCCATTTTCAGATAACCTTACAATATATATATCAAATGCTTTAACCAGTGGACAATTACAGCCTGAATTTCCGTTTGGCAATAAAAAATATGTTTACTTAAAATTATAAATAAATTATATTATGAATAAACTCCCACTAATATCATGTATATGTATCACAAGTAACAGATCTCGTCTTTTAGTAAAAGCTATTTCATATTTTAATTATCAAAACTATCCTAACAGAGAATTAGTTATTTCATTTCCCAAAAAAGACTTACTAAGCAGTCAAGTGATTTATAAATTTATCGAACAGAATGTGAATATATTACCGATCGAGCGCGAGGAGGATGAATCTCTTGGTAATTCTAGAAATACCGCCATTATTAAATGTAATGGTGATTATGTATGTATGTGGGACGACGATGATTGGCACCACAGAAATCGATTGTTATTACAATTTAATTTTCTTTCAAAAACTTCACAAAGATATCAAGCTAGTATACTTTCCCAAATCCTTTTGTATGACAAACTTACGGAACATTCATATGCTTCCTTCTTACATACATGGGAAGGAACAATATTATGCCGTAAAGAAATACTACTGCAAAATCAATATGCGAATAGAAACCGCGGAGAAGATAGCCACGTCATATCATTTTTAGAGAAAAAGAATCAGTTATGTCATATCAATGATGCAGCATATTTATACATATATATATATCATGGTAAAAACACCTGGGATTATAACCATTTCACGTACTTTACTGTTAAAAGTTACTTATTAGATAAAACATCTTCAAAGTTTATAAAAGATTTGGTATCATAAACTTTTTAACAATATAAATACAAAAAGAATAAACTTCTAAGGTAGCTCAATTACATAAGCATATAATTTCTATTAGTCAATTTATTTTATTATGTCGCCCGAACAAAATAAAATCAACTTTGTTCGATTGCAGATTTTCCATATTACTACCAGTACGTTGAATTGTAGGGGAATTATTTTCACGACATGAAGTTCATTCACTTTACTAAAGTCACCACTAATTTTCATTAAAATTTTCCAACACAAAATTTAAATAAATCATTCATTTTCAAAGTAATCTTCCTAATCTTGGGTCATTGTACCCATCTTTTTTTCGGCCTGGCTTTTTTAGCACGTTGATTTTCCTTATTCATATAAACCACCAGTAGGTCGATTAGAATTTTAGCTCGATAGCTGGATCCAGTAATCTTTAGAATTATATCATGCAGAACAATTCTTTAATGATTGCTGAAGCCATTATCTCATCCCCGAAAAGCACGCTCCAGTCTTCCAAATTCCTGCTCGTTATTACTATAGGAAATAAACGAAATATTTCAGATTAATCGAATGTCCATTTATTTCGCAGCTCAATCTGCTTGATTCATTACGTATCATCTGAAACATTAAATTCCTTTGAAAAAGATTAAATTTGAGTTATATCATTAGTATATGTACTTATTTAAATACTATAATAGTATCTTGTTTATTTCGCTTGAGAGGGGGGAGGAAGCCGAAAATCCCAAGAATAGAGTTGGCAATAACTAAAGTTTTTCTAATACTTTTTGATTCACAAAAGTATCAAAATATTATGGCACGTTATTGGTTTAGCTACCAAGGAGGACCTGGTGCATCACCGACTTTGAATGAAGCAAATTATTTTAAATTTTCAGATCATCCTACCGTATTTTGCAATGGCGCTGGAAATATCTGTGCCGTATATGCTTACGGAACAAATACTAGTGTTCCTGCACCATTTAGCCAAAATCTTCAGCAATATATTGCAACTGCTGGAGCTTTCCCTCAGCCAAATTCAGTTGGTTCCAAAATTTTTGTTTATGTAAAAAATTAATAAACATGGAGAGTCTCCTGATTACTGTCAGGTTTGTGATTGATAATATTACATGAACCTATAAGTTACAATTAGTAAAACAGTCAAATATAATTGCTGCAATATAAAACTAAAGTTTGAAAGGTATACAACGAGAGATGTAGTCGGCAAGTAATAGTGCAGCAAAATCGGTAACACTAAGTGCAGCAAAACGGTAAGAAGGGTATAAAAAAAAGCGTGAGCAAATAATCATAGTTCCTACCTCCGGGCAGAAGCCCGGAAGTAGTTTTTCACCTTTGTCGTCAACAAAACAGACAAGGTTTAATGAACTATTACTTGAATAAACTTATGACTTATCAACAAATTCATCAAATGTACCGGGACAAACAGTCCATCCGGAAAATCGCTAAGGAATCGAACCTGAACTTCCGTACGGTCAAACAATTATTAAGTCTTTCCGAAGAAGAGTTTTTGGCTTCCTGCCACAAACGTAAAGGGCGCAGAAAATTACTGGGAGGCTACGAGGATTTTTGTACATAAACGTCTTGAATTGTATCCACAGAGTTCTTCTGCGCAGATGCATGACCTTTTGAAAGTGGCTTTTCTGACTTTGCTACCGTAAGTCAGAAAACGGTTTACAATTATGTGCTGCATGTGCGATCGCTTTACGATTTGCCTTTGGAAGAATGGGACCGTGATTTCCAGATGGTTGCAGAATTCCCTTTTGGACAGCAGGCCCAGGTGGATTTTGGCTTTTATAATATGCGTACCAGCGCAGGCAATACCAGAAAAGTGCAGTTCTTTTGTCTGGTATTGTCGCGCTCCCGTTATAAGTATGTCGTATTCACCGACACACCTTACACCAGTGAAACAGTCGTCAAAGCCCATGAACAGGCATTTGAATACGTGGGTGGCATGCCGCAGGAGGTGGTGTATGATCAGGACCGGCTCTTTCAGATCAATGAGAATCTTGGAGCCCGAACGCTTTCGCAGTTATGTTTCCCAGCGCTGCTTCAAGACTTATTTCTGCCGTGCCGCTGATCCTCAAAGCAAGGGAAAAGTAGATAACATGGTTAAATATGTCAAGCAGAACTTTCTGGCAGGCAGGTCTTTTAAGATCTGGAAACCCTCAATCTGGAAGCTCATGGCTGGCTTTCACGTACCGCCAATGCCCTTGCGCATGGGACTACCAAAAGAATACCTGCCAGGGAAATGGAAGAAGAGGTGACTTACCTGGATCCATGGCATCCCGTGTTAATGGAAGAACAGTCTTATATTCCATACATAGTCCGCAAGGACAATACCATTAGCTGGAAGAGTAACTTTCACAGCCTGCCCTTAGGGACTTACAAGGGACGTGGTACACGCGTAATGGTAGGTGTCCACGATCAGGAACTGGTGATTCAGGATATGGATAAGAAAGAACTGTGCAGGCACATTTGCTCGGTACTGCAGGGGCAAAAGATCCTGCAAACCGATCACTCCAGGGATAAATCACAGGCGATCTGGGAAATGATGCAGGAGTTTGCTGCCATGTTTGATGAGCCAGAAGAAGCTTTGGGATGGATCTACAAGATTAAAGCAGATAAGCCACGATATATCCGCGACCAGATACAATTGTTAAAAACTACCGTGCAGACACTCGATCTACTGATTGCTACCCGCGCATTATACTATTGCTGCGAGTTCTTCATCTATAGCGCGACCGACTTTAAGTTTATTGCAGAAAAGATGACCAAGGAAAGAATAGACTTTGCCCGGCAAGTGATCTCTCCATTAAATAATCCCTTAAGCGGCAAAGCCCTGTTTAATGCATCATCGGAACCTGCAAAGAGCAATCTCAACAGCTACGAATCTATCTTCAACTAATAAAAAATGCCCGCTGATGCACTTAAAAGCACCATGCGGGTGTAGCTTAAAAACATCAAGAAAAATGGAAACACAGAAACAACGGATCCGGGAACTATGCAGTACCTTTTACCTGAGTGGTATGTATGCAGGTGTGGAGCAGCAAGGTATGGGCTTTATTGAATTTACCAGTGGATTGCTGGAGCTGGAATCGGTATACCGCCGGGAGCGGGACTTAAGCAAGCGTCTGAAAACAGCCTAGTTGCCACAGATGTCCTATCTGGAGCAATATCAGCCTAACGCAGAAACTGGACTGCCATCAGCACGCTTGAAGCAGCTAAGGGAGTTAAATTGGCTGGATCAGGTCTTTAATATTGTATTAATGGGGTCCAGTGGAACCGGAAAGACCTTTTTTAGCCGCGGGGCTTTGCAGGGATGCAGTGAAGGCGGGTTACAATGCTTATTTCAGAAAGATGGATGATCTGGTGACCATGCTCAAAACAAAAGAGTATGTAAAAACGCAGCAGAATGAATACAAAAGGCTTCTTAAAGCCAATCTGATTGTCATTGATGACATCAGGCTGTTCCCACTGGAAAAAAATATGGCTGTAGCTTTCTTTAACTTTATTAACCAGATCTATGAGTCTACCTCTATCGTAATTACTACCAATAAAAAACCAACCGACTGGAGTAAACAACTTGATGATGAGATCATCGCTACCGCGCTCCTCGATCGTTTGCTCTATCATTGCGAGGTGATCAACTTTACCGGGGAAAGCCACAGATTGAAAAATAGAAAAACCATTTTTACAGAAACCACTTAACCTATTACTTTTGCAGAACTGTGTATGAATTGTTACCGTTTTTGCTGCACTCTTAATTGCCAAAAATGCTGCATTATTACTTACCGATTACAAGAGGTCATCATCAACCTATTAAGTGTAGAAAAAATCCTTATCTAAACATAAAACGATGTACTTGATGTTAGTTGTTACGATATACTGCTAAAAAATTAAAGATACCCAGCAGATACGAATTGTTAGGTGTGTATTCACAAATGTAGCATACGGCCTTTCAATTCGTTCCTAACCATCGTAAATTAGATTTATAAACAGCAGCCGATATATATAAATCTAATTTAAATTGATCGACTGGGTTTGAGCAGCTGCAAAAAATTCATTAGTAATTAATGAAAAGGAGGAAGCTGAAAATCCTATAAATAGAGTAAGCAGGAATCAAAGTTTTTCGGATACTTTTTGATTTATAAAAGTATCGATATTATATGGCACGTTATTGGTATAGTTATCAGGGTGGATCAGGTACATCCCCTACATTGAATGAAGCAAATTATGTAAAAACTTTATCAACTCCATCTATCCTTTGTGAGGGAGCTGGTAATGTCTGTGCGGTTTATGCATACTCCACCAATACAACCGCTCCAGCACCTTTTAGTCCTAATCTACAAAGGTATATTGCACAAGCTGCAGCTTTCCCTCAACCAACTGATATAGGAGCGCAGATTTTTGTATACGTTAAAAATTAACCTCCTATTACATCTAATTAGTTTTAAAAGTTACCCGCAAAATAGTGCGGGTAACTTTTAAACTACTAATAAATCATCCTTGTTTCGACAATTTAAATTTTTTAAACGCTGCAAAATCAGTATCAGAGTTTGCCAAAACTATTTTTTTATTAGCAATTTATGCTTACATAAACATTTGGACTTCTCACCTGAAATATTTAATTGATATTACAGATTAATAAATAATAAAAAAATACAGTAAAGTTGGTTGTATCTAAAATCGGTAAAAAGATTTATGGTCATGTTTGAATCAATTATTTGAATCCAACCTCATTAAAAATCAATTTATCCACGTCTTTTATTTCTTCTTTTAGTAGATAACCATGAATTTTGAATTGTTCATTTAACAACTTAAAATCGCGTCCAGAGCCAACATTGAAAATAATTTTCCTATCGACAAATTTGGAATCATCAAAAAAAATATATGGATTACCATTAATTTGATTTAGCTGGTACACAATATTTGATAACCAAAATAGCTTGCCGTTTGCTGTAACATATTTTTTATTATCAATATGGGTTGTGTCTAAAATATAAACCTTTTCCCTCCTTTTTTCCCAGTGAACGTTCAAGCCAAGTATAGCATTTAATTCTCTAACTGTTTGTTCATTTTCTTTAATTCTATTTTGCGGAAGTCCAATGCGTTTGGACTCAAAACAAATCCCATTTTTCCTAAGCCATTCTTGTCTGGATCCAGTAATACCATCATAACGATACAATGATTTATCTTTAACTTGCCATACAACTTCGTTGGAATCAGTTATTAAAGATGGTTTTACTAGGGATCTTGGATTGATGATCTCACGTAAACACATAAAATAAATATCAAAAATTGATTGATTGATGAAATAATGGCGAGCTATGTTGTTAATACTATCTGGAACTATACCAAACTTCCTAGCATATCCAGTAGCTATACTATCCTGAAAGGGACCGATAGAAACATATTTTACTTGTGTACTAGTTCTAATACCGAATAAAGATTTACTCCTATCATATATATAAAATTCATTTTTCACAATCCAATCCGGAATCAAGCCAGATAATACTTTCTTAATATTTTCTTCTGTGACATACTGCCCGTCAGTTATTGCAACAACTTTCCCTTTATAAATCCAAGCTTCATGTGGATCACCTGTATGTTTGAAAAAGGAATTCAAAAGAGTATCATTTACTACTGTAGGCAAAGATAGATTTTTGGTATAGTTATTCGACGACCAGAATTTTCGAATTAAAGATTCATTTTCTGCCGTAACTGGTAAAATTTTCAACTTACTTCCGAATTTTTTCTGAAGTCTTTCCATTTCTGGCATCGCAGCAATACAGCTAGAGCATGAGGTTGACCAAAAGTCAAGTAATAGCAATTGATCTTTATAATCACTGATCTTTGCACGTTTATAAATATCATTTATAATATTACTTATTTCCCCTTCGGGTATATTATCTCCTATCCTCAGACCAGGATCACTTGTTAAAATTTGTGATCTAACATTATAACATACAAATAGAAGGCATATCATTGAGAGTAGTTTTCTCATATTTTTTTGTTTATTTAGAATTAAAATTCTGATGTAATAATCATCTATTATTTTGTTGTATCTCAGAATTTGAAATAACTTCTTGAGGTATCAATAGGGTGTATTTTTTGTCATTAGCAGGAAGAACAAATGATGCTCTAGGTGTATAAACAATATTATAATTTGAAGGAGATGTACCTACCGCATTAATGTCGCTTATGTTTCTGAGAATATCTTTTCTATATTTAGGTTCTTTATTTAGGCGTCTCAAATCTGTCCATCTTTGAGAACGCATTACTAATTCCTTCCTACGATGCTCCAAAATAAGATCCAAGGCTCGATCATCAGTGTTGACATTAATTTCAACATATGGATTGGTAGTCGTATTGACATATCTGTTTTTAAGTAAAATATTCAAGTTTTTGATAGCAGATTCTCTATTACCTAACCTTGCATAACATTCGGCACTAATCAAATAAAGCTCATCAACTGCTAGACCATTGAATTGGGCAGCATTCGAAGTTTGTTCATAATTACCTGTAAATCTATAGGTAAAATCTGGCACAGAAGCGCTACTACTTCCACCTGAAGAGTTAATGTAGTTCAAAGTTATATTATTAGGCTTCAAAAAAACTATCTTGCGCAAGTCATTTGATTCATAAGAACTTACAAGTATTGGATCTATCCTAGCTATAGGATTATTTACTACTCCAGGATTTAAATACGTGGTTGATGAAGTTTGAGAATGGAAAATTACCTCAATATTAAATCTTGCAAAAGGTGTATTAGAAGATAATTGACTACCGGTTAATAAGTTAAAATCCATTAAAGTACTTTTAATTTTCAGTGCCTCGTTCGCATAATTCAGTGCTTCCGAATAGCTTCCCATTGACAAGTAAACTCTAGCTAACATCGCATAAGCCGCAACCTTACTAGGTCTTGAAACAACGATAGCTATGTCAGGCAATAAAACGGCAGCTTCTTGCAAATCCTGGATTATTTTGTCATATGTTTGTTTTACGGTTGATCTGATTGATTTGATATTTATATCAGAAACTAACCTTAAAGGAATACCAGGTCTATCCAAATTATCAGCGTTATAAGGATCCGCATATAATTGAGCGATATTCCAAAAACTATATGCTCTAAAAAAGAGACCAGCCCCACGAACATTATTCTCGGCAATGATATCTACCTCTGTTTTATTCGTGCTGGTTGATCTAATTTTCTCAATAGTTTCCAGTGCCAGATTTGCGCGATAAACAATTTGATATTGATTCTGCCAGTTCGGTGCAGCATTTGCACGCGGAACATCCTGCCACGTGAAAATTCCCTGATCTTCTACACTGCCACTATTAAAAGTTTGACCAGAGATGAAGAAATCATCAGCAGATAATTGTGCATCACTAGCATACTCAATATTCATAATATTGTAACTATCTAAAAGCAATTGTGCATCTCTAACAGTCTCAATCAAACCTTGACTACTATTTCTTCTAATATCAACATATTTCTCACAAGAAATAGTCATACTCATCACAATTAGTAATAAAATACATAATATTGCTTTACTCTGCTTAAGATTATAATTTGTTAATTTTATGTTCATGATTCTACTTTCTAAAAGTTAGCACTAATTCCTAGAGAATAGGTTTTAGGAGTTGGATAATCTAAAATATCCGGATCTAGACCTAATCTATTTGCTCTCCACAATATGCCGAGATTTGTCACATTTGCATAAAGTTTTGCGTTTTTAACAAACCATTTTATATTATTAAATCCATATGAAAAGTTAATTTCTTGAAGACGAACATGATCTGCCTTGGAAACATTTATTTCCGAAAGTCTATAAAAGCTGTCTCTATTGGTACCTGCGGGAAAACTAAGAGAGGGTACATTTGTATAAATTTCATCGCCGGGTTTTTGCCAACGTAAAGAATATTCGCTTCCCTGAAGTATATTACTAGTAAGAATACTATTATATAATGCTAGATCCGAACTTGGTCTACGGAAATAATAACCCAATTTATATAATACATTGGCAGAGATTGAAAGATTGCCGAAACTAAAGGTATTACGTAGTGAGCCGTAGTACACAGGAACTGCAGACCCGAAATAACGGGCCTGTGACGCTGGTGCCGACGCAATCGCAATTGCATTATTTGCACCAGTGTTGTTATTGGAAATAGGAACAGGCTTACCATTCAAGTAGCCCATTGGATCGCCCGTAATTGGATCTAATCCCGCCCACCTGTAGGCAAATAATCTGGAAAGGTCAAAACCAACATTAAATGGAGAGCTATCATTAACAACTGAATTAACAGTTTCAGCAGATTTGACATAAAGTTTGGTAACCTTAACACGATTATAACTGAATAAAAAAGTACTAGTCCAACTAAACAGTCCCATCTTTAAATTTCTTGAATTTAAATTTACATCTATACCATACCCATGTATATTCGCAGTATTAAATGTTAAAAGGTTAAATCCAGTAGTGGGATCAACAGGCGCACTATTTAATAAATCATTCGTTTTTTTATCATAATATTCTAAACTTCCAGATAGTCGATTATCACGTAGTGCAAAATCTAGACCCAAATTCAATATACCAGTCTTTTCAGGGCGCAATTGTAAATTAGTAGCGTATAGTATTGTACCAATATCAAATAAACCAGCAGTATTAGGTGACAGATTGTAAAAAATCTGAGGACGGGCAGAAACTTGAGGATTAACATTTCCATTATAACCATAGGTACTTCTAAGCTTTAATTTTGGTAACCACTTTATGTTGTAAAAACGTTCATTCTCTATATTCCAACTAAACCCAACGGAGTAAAATGGAGTTCCGCCTTTATTAGTACCCAATCCGAAATTACTATTCATATCTTTACGGATGCTCCCAGATATTGAATATCGATTCTTAAAATTATAAGCACTATTTGCGAACAAACTGTAGGTTCTAATACGGGTGTCAGATATAGATGCACCAGAATAAGGTATTCTTGCACTAGATATTCCGCTCGCAGCCCAAAGGGTTCTATTAAAATCTACAAAATTCAATTGATTATTTAAAGCATTTGAATTCTCGTTAAATCCATAATATTGGTCTCTTCTTGTTTTGGAATAGCTCTCTGAGATATCAAATCCAGCAATAGCATTGATATTGTGTTTGTCTAACCAAGATTTGTTCAAATTCATTTGCCCACGGATTGACTGTGTATGCGAGTCGCTGATAGAAGGGGTGTAAAGCCCTCCTAAAGGTATATTAAGCGTTAATGTTCCTGGGGAAGTATAATAGTTGATTAAATTCCGCATATAAAATGAATTCTCACCTAATAAAGACAAATTATCATTAGTGCCAGAATTATAATTATATACTAAATTCGCAGAAATTGCACTTGTCAATTTATATAAAGTTCCAAGATTAAAATTCATATTAGTATTTTTTGACCGGGTATAACCTTGATTAATATCAATTAATGGCCGATATCGCATATCCAAAATCTTATCTCCATAAGTGGACTCCAATAGATCAATAAAACTCGGTCGATACAATCTCGGTACCACTAGGGAATTTCCATTTTCATCAGCTAATCTAGAATAAGGATAAAACAAACTGCCACCAGAATCACCTGCGATAGTGTTCTGCCCGGCTTGGTCATTACTGGTTTGGTTTGCATAGCTCACATTACCAGTTAATTCCACATCATCAGACAGCCGGTAAGATGCACTGTAATTAAGAGCTAAGCGATCTGCATTAGAATTAATTGTGTTATTTATCGAATGATTATAGCTTGCAGACAAACGATGAGCTATTTTTTTTGACCCACCATCTATTCCCAAAGAATAATTTTGGGAAAAACTATTACGCATAATATATTTCTCAAAGTCTTTTCTGATATCATTGCCACGTAATATATCCAATTGAGAAACTACAGCTTCTTGGTTTATTAAACCCTGTTTTCGTGCGTTTAGAATTTCAACTACCGGTGAAACTAAGTTTGGAGCATTATTTATATTAATAGATCCTAAAATTGCAGGATTAGCTGAGTTGTACTGAAAAACTTGAGCATTAATGAACTCTGATGTAGACATGTAGTTCTTATAAAAAAGATTCAATTTTTCAGTTGAATTGAAATTGGTATTAAAAGAAACATTTAGTGATTTCTGGTAAGCACCTCTTTTTGTCTTAACCACTATAACACCATTAGCAGCTCTTGATCCCCAAATTGATGCTGCAGCAGCATCCTTAAGAATCGTTATGCTCTCAACATCGTTGGGATCAACTTGATCAATAGGATATGGACTAGCAATTCCGTCAATAACCACCAAAACAAGTCCCGATTCATTATTAGCAGTAGGTACAGAAAGACTCGTGCGTCCTCTAATAGTTAAATTTTGTAGAGGATTAGGTTTACCACTAGTTGCGTATTTACCCGAATTAGCAGTTTGTAGATTATTATTAAAATTCATACTAGTTGTTAATCCTTCCAAACGTTTAATTAAATTTGGATCATTACTGTGTTGTAATTGTTCCTTCGTAATTACTTCAAAAGATCCTGTTGCTCTTTCCTTGGGTAAATCTTGTAATCCAGTACTTACGACGGTAACTTCACCTAGGTTGTTAGCTCCCGGAATCAGTTTTATATTTATTGATTTTGATGGATCTAATCCGTTTAGCGTGATATCAGAGTTTAAATAACCCAAATATGTGACCTGGAGTATCCCCTTCAATGGGCCATAAATTCTAAAGTTTCCCTGGTTATCTGTTTTAGTAACCTTACTGCTTTCCAAGATTCTTACTGTTGCGCTTATCAGTGGTATACCATTCTCATTTACAACTTTACCTTTAAAGATAATCGAATCTTTTTTTTGTTCCACTTGCATAGCATTTCGAATTATTGGACTTCTCTTTAAGATAATAGTTTTATCATCAACACGGTATGTAAATTCGCTGTCTTTAAGACAAACATCCATCACTTCATCTAATGTTGCATCATTAAATTCAGCTTCAATTTTACGACCTGCACTGAATTCGTCCGATTGCCATAGAACATTATAACCTGTACGTTGCTTAATAACATCGAATACTTTCTTTATAGTTACAGTACTACGACGAAGATTTATTTTCTGTCCATAACTGGATGCAGTGACTTGAGATATGCCTACAATTATCGTAAAAATAGTTCCAATCGGCAAAAGCTTCACCAGCCATGGGTTTAATTTGATCATATGTTTAGTAAAAAATTCCATACTTTATCTAATCGATTCTAGAAGGATTTAACCTTCTGGTTCAAGATAGTTTCCCACTTTTGTTAGTGGTAACATTATGCTAAAAAGTAATTATACAACTCCCATTTGCTCCTCTCCTTTTTACATTAAACCATTTCGTCTTCAATTCATTAGTGTAGAGATACACCCATTTGTCCTACTGAAGCTTAAATATTGGCTAATGAAATCGATAATTATGAAAAGTGGGATGGTACCTCGGATCTATCATGACCTACTGGCATGTAAAATATTTATATTTTATTCTGATTGTTTTTTACACTGTAGGTTTTCATACCAATAGCTTTCATTCAAAATTATGAGGCATATGGCCTTGCTATAAGATAAGCTTTAATACTACCTTGTATAATGGATTACGAACTCACTATGTGAGTATTAGAGATAACTGCAGATAATCGCAGCTAGTTTTTTATACTCATATAGTAACATATTTCACCTATGAATAAACAAGAACTCATGAAATTCGAAACTGAACAAATATTATACGATCCCTAGGTTTAAAATGTTGGAATTAAAGTTCTACCGACAATGAGCCGACATTCAATCTCATCTTCAATTTTAAACTCGATAGATTGATCCCAATTACATATGAACCTATAAACCCTTCGATAATGAACAACCCAGATGTTTCTTGTATAATGCCTACTGCTAATAGACAAAAGTATCTACCATTAGCCATTAAATATTTTCTGCTACAGGATTATCAAAATGCAGAATTAATTATCGTAGATGATGGCTTTGAGCCATCAGACGCGTTAATTCCCAATAATCCGAGAATTAAATACTTTTATACAAAGCCTATTGGTACGATCGGTATGAAACGCAATTTCGCATGTGAAAAAGCTAATGGCGAAATTATAATGCATTGGGATGATGATGATTATTATGCACATGATTGGATTAGTCAGATGAAGAATGCTCTAATTAATTCCAATGCAGATATTGTAGGATTGAACAAAGTTATTTTTTACTCTCCATCCGTTGAAAGACGTTGGATGTATGTTGATGACGATGTGGATAAGCCTTGGCTTTGTGGTGCAACAATGACTTACAGAAAATCATTCTGGAAACAACATCCATTCGTAGACTTGCAAGTTGGTGAGGATTATGATTTTGTATGGAATTCTGGAGCGAAAATTTTTGCTTTAGATTATACAATGGGTTTTGTAGCGCTTTTACATGCACATAATACAAGTATTAAACCAGTAGAAAACCCTAGACACAAAAAGCACGCAGCAGCGTGGAAAGTACCGGAGGAGAATAAAAATCATGAGTAAGCCTTACGTCTCGTGCATAATGCCAACTGCAAATAGACCAAATTTTGTCGTACTAGCGACATGGCATTTCCTTAACCAAAATTTTAGAAATGCCGAATTGATTATCATAGATGATGGTAAGGAGTCCGTTAGCAAATCACTTCCTAATCATAGAAGATTAAAGTATTTTTACACAGACCCCATTGGAAGTATTGGGTTGAAGAGAAATTTTGCTTGTGAAAAAGCACAAGGAGATATCATCATTCATTGGGATGATGATGACTATTATGCTTACAACTGGATTAGCAAACAGATATTTTTTTTGGAAGATTCCGGGGCCGATATTTGTGGTTTAAACGAAATTGTGTTTTATTCACCTATTGTTAATAAATTTTGGAAACACACTAATAAAGATCCAAACAAACCTTGGTTATCTGGTGCTACAATGGCATATTGGAAGTCGTTCTGGCGAGAACATCCTTTTAAAGATATTAACATAGGAGAAGATTATGACTATATATGGAATAATGGAGCGAAAATATATGCTCATGACTATGTAGATGGATTTATAGCAACTCTTCATAACGCGAACACCACATTAAAACCTTTTGAAAATCCGAGACATAAAAAACATGCAATTGATTGGATGGATGTTGAATATAAGGGAAAAACCGAAAACCCTGAATAGAGTAGGTATTATTATTTAAATATGTTATATGCCGTGGTATCAATATATTAACAATGATCTGGATATTTGTGATTCAGATAGTTATTCAATTTTAGATAAAGCACCTGAAACCGTGAATGGTCCATACTTATCAGCAATTTTTGCCGACGAAATCCCAGGTGATCCAGAACGAAGACCTGACCTTGAAGGTACACCGGGATTGTTATTCTACATTATCAGAGCATTAGCTAAAGGGAAAGGTCAGCCTTTTTCAGAATTTCCACCTGTTCCCCTAGAGGTCAGGATGTCGACAGTCCCAGCTTCTGGAATACCTCGACAAAATTCAATGTATCAAGACCAACCCAGATGATAGAAGTTTAATGAGTATTCAATTAAGAACCAATTAAGGGGGCTGCCGATAACCCTGTAACAGTGTAGGCATGAATTAAAGTTTATAATACTTTTGATCTATAAAGTATCTAAATGTTATGGCAAAATATTGGTTTAGTTATGTAGGTACCGGAGATCCTACGATAGCATTTAATTACCGTCTTATGACGATTAAACCTGGATGTTTAAATGGTAATAGTGTTTGTTCAATATATGCGGAAAGTTCGGATGGTTTTCCTCATGTCCCATTATCTAAAAACGTTCAACAATATATTACTAATGCGTTAGGATCATTATTAGCACAACCTCAAGACAGTGGAGCAGCTAAGAAATATGTTTACATGAAACCTAATTCCTAAAACATAAACAATTATCACAATTCTCGATTTTTAAATTGGGGTTAACCGAAAACCCAGAAAAGAGTAGGATAAATTTAAAGTTTTTTGATGCTTTTTGATTTATAAAAGTTTCCATTTATTATGCCTAGATCTTGGTACGCATTCGTCACCGGGCCTCTTACAGACCCTCGTCTTCCAGCAAATTACAGCCTGTCAAATAGTGAAATTACTTGTAGAAGTGGCAGAAATATATGCGCCATTTACGCAAATGATGGTGATATATCTCCAAGCACACCTTTATCATTAAATTTATTATTATACATCAGCAATGCAAGAGTAACTGGTATTCCGCAACCTTCAACACCTGGTACGAAGCCTTATGTTTATGTAACTGATCAACAATAGGCGAAACTACTTATATTGCAAGGTTTAAGCTGAAAAACCTTAAAAACGTATGTGAAATTTAAAGTTTAATCTTTCTAAAACAAGTGTATATGGCACGTTATTGGTATAGTTATCAAGGGGGCACAGGAAGCAGTCCAACATTGGATCCTACAAATTATCAAAAAACTTCATACACCCCATCTATGTTGTGTGAGGGGGCTGGTACTATCTGTTTAGTTTATGCATATAGTACTAATACAACAACACCGGCACCTTTTACTACCAATATACAACGGTATATTATTAGTGCTGGTGTTTTTTCAATGCCAACTGATCCTGGCTCAATGATATTTGTGTACGTTAAAAATTAGATTTACTAAAGAAGAAGTTCTTCTTCTTTAGTAAATCTAATTTTTTTGTGAAGAGTGGTGGTTTGTAGGAAGGTTCTAATATTATTCAAATCTTAATTGGAAAATTTTAATGACAACTATATCTTCTCATATCCAAATTTGGATTTCTATTTAATATTTACATCGTCTAAAAAATGCTACCCTCCCGATATTTAGGTAGTATTTTTTAGATGATATAACCTCCGCCCTCATATTCAGACTGTCAGCAATAGAGTCTTCAATGTTTTGTCCCGCAAATTAACGAATTCTTTGGGAGTCAAATCATTAAGACTGAGGTCTGTGGTGATCTAACTCCCATCTAAAATTCTCAATTTTTCTCTGGCATCTTCCAGAGAAAGGAACCAATTAACCGATAAGCAGTCATCCCTGAATTTACCATTGAAAGATTCAACGTACACGGATTATCGGTAGGTGTAACCCTCCCAAAATATCGGAGTGTATAAGTAGCGAAAATTCGTAACTTTGACCTCCCCCCAATTTTAAGACACGCTAAATTCGAAAATCAGGGCGTTAACTGGTTTTTTGCCACATCTCCTGAGGCGTTAAACCTCCTAAGGAACTATGTGGTCTAAAGGTATTATATTCTGCTCTCCATGCTTCAATTTTTTCTATTGCATCTTCCATTGACAAGAACCAGTTGGTGTTTAGGCATTCATCACGGAAGCTTCCATTAAAAGACTCAATATATGCATTATCTGTGGGTTTCCCTGGGCGGGAGAAATCAAGTATGACCTGATTTTCATATGCCCATTTATCCAATACTTTGGATATAAATTCACTTCCGTTATCTACTCTAATTTTTTTTGGAATGGCATTGCATTCCTCTTTTAACCTTTCCAGTACAGTCACCACCTGTTCCCCTTTTATACCTTGCTCTGGGTAAATATCAAGACAAAATCTTGTATAATTATCCACTATAGTTAAGGGCCTGAATTTCCTGCCGTCAAACAGCTGATCGGACACAAAATCCATACTCCAGCACTCATGTAAATGCGAGGGCGGTACGCGTTCTAAGCGGTGCGCACCGGCTCGGTTTCTTCTAGGTCTTTTACTACGCAGGTTCAATCCTTCCAGTTTATAAAGTCTGTAAACTCTGTTATAACTATCTTTAAAGCCTTCTCGGCGAAGCAATGTAAAGATTCTTTCACTGCCATATCTCACCCGAGTTTCTGCAATCTCCTTCATGCGCATTCTGATTACCTTGTCATCACGACCTATCTTTTTATAATACCACATCGAGCGGCAAAATTTAGTGACCGCACAAGCCCTATGCACAGAAACTTTGTAACTGACTACTAAAGCTTCGGCTAGCCCCTTCAACTGGGCTGGCCTTAAAGCTTTTTTTTAAGTACATCTTGTAGCATATGTTTGTCCAGACTTAAATCTGCTACGAGTTGTTTGAGTTTGGCATTCTCATCCTCTAGCTGTCGTAGACGTCTGAGTTCAGTGACACCAAGACCACCGAATTTCTTTTTCCAGTTATAATAGGTCGCCTGGTGAATACCCATTTTGCGACAAACCTCCTCTATAGAAACTCCCGTTTCTGCCTGTTGCAGTGCAAATGCAATCTGCGCTTCTGTAAACTTGCTCTTTTTCATCTCAATTACTGTATGTTTAAGTTAAGTAATTGCCCAGATTTTTTCGACTTTTCAGCGGTCTGGTTTTTCGGGGGGAGGTCAACTTTAAAACAGTAAGATGAAAAAGTCAATAATCAGTGAAAGCCAGATCGTAGCAGCCATCAAGGCACAAGAGTCAGGTAAAAAAGTGGCAGATATCTGCCGTGAACTTGGCGTACACCAAGCCACATTCTATAATTGGAAGAAAAAGTACGCCGGGATGGATAATCAGGAGCTTCGCCGTTTGAAAGAACTGGAAGAGGAAAATCGCAGACTTAAGCATATGTATGTTGAACTAGCCCTTGATAACAAGATACTAAAAGATGTACTTTCAAAAAAGTTCTAAAGCCCTGCCAGCGTAAAAACATGGTTGCTTATGTGGTGGAGCATCACCAGATCAGCATCAGTAGGGCTTGTCGGGTAGCTTCGCTAACTAAATCCATGTATTATTATCAAAAGGTAAAGGATGATTCAGAAACCATAGCTAAACTTCAGGAACTGTCTTTGGCTTATCCAACTGAAGGACAGGATCTATACTTTGGAAGAATCCGTACACAGGGCTATAAATGGAATTATAAAAGAGTCAGGCGGGTGTATCTATTACTAGGATTAAATCAACGAAGGAAAATACGCAAGCGTTTACCAGCGAGGGTAAAAACTCCGCTGTTACGTCCGGATAATCCTGCAGAAATGTGGTCTATGGACTTTATGAACGATGTGCTGACCAATCAAAGAAAGTTCAGGACACTAAATGTCATAGATGATTTTAACCAGGAAGCCATTGCTATTGAAGTTGCTCATTCGATGCCTGCGGTAAGAGTAACCAGGATATTGGAACAAGTCATTTGCGAGCAAGGAAAACCAAAATGTATCAGGGTTGATAATGGACCTAAATGTGCGACGTGAAAAGTTATGTATGCGAATGAGCCAAAAGCTCTGGAAGTGCTTCATCTTCTGTCCTAACGTAAAGGAGTCACCGACTCTGCCTACACGACAGTAAGTAATGAAACGCGTGGAATACAAGGCACGAAAGCTCATAATCCCATAGCCTAAATGGGAGGCGATCGATAGGAAAAACCTGCAGGGTTAACGAAAGTGAATCATTGTAAGTTCCGTGATCCGTTGAATGGCGAAATAAGGCTGAAACGCCATGACCAAAAGGTAAGTGGGTTGGTCGTACACGTATTCTGGATGTACGACATGAAGTCTGCACTCCCACCGGAATAAGATGGAACCCT
>Ga0247813_10000685_pt1 | contig 29168 bp, 27 predicted proteins | sample UWRJL169409C1_FD_180719 | JGI IMG/M metagenome (GOLD analysis project Ga0247813, IMG submission 180719) | Plant litter microbial communities from Arlington Agricultural Research Station in Wisconsin, United States - UWRJ-L169-409C-1 | ecosystem: Environmental > Terrestrial > Plant litter >...
CACCGAGAGCAGTCGTCTCGGCGACGACCGGGCGAATGACGGGAACGCCGAGGATGTCGGCCTGAAACTGCATGAGCAGTTCGTTGCCGATCATCCCGCCGTCGACCTTGAGCTCTTCGAGCGGAATCCCGGTGTCGGCGTTGACGGCGTCGAGCACCTCGCGGGTTTGGAACGCTGTCGCCTCCAGCGCGGCGCGCGCGATGTGTGCCTTGGTCACAAACCTCGTCATTCCGACGATCGCGCCACGGGCGTCGGAGCGCCAGTAGGGGGCGAAGAGACCGGAGAACGCGGGAACGAAGTACACGCCGCCGTTGTCGTCGACAGTCTTCGCGAGCTTTTCGACCTCCTTTGCATCGCGGATGATCCCGAGGTTGTCGCGCAGCCACTGGATGAGTGAACCCGTCACGGCGATCGATCCCTCGAGCGCGTAGTGAGCCGGCTGCTCGCCAAGCTTGTAGCCGACCGTCGTGATGAGCCCGTGCTCGGAGTGCACGATCTGCTCGCCCGTGTTGACGATGAGAAAGTTGCCGGTGCCGTAGGTGTTCTTGGCCTCACCGGTGTCGAAGGCCGCCTGCCCGAAGGTGGCTGCTTGCTGGTCACCGAGAATGCCCGCGATCGGCACCTCGCGCAGCACGCTCGACTGCTCGACGTCGGCGTATTTCTCCGACGAACTTCTAATTGACGGAAGCATCGAGCGCGGGATGTCGAAGGCCTCGAGCAGCTCGTCGTCCCAGTCGAGGGTCTCGAGGTCCATGAGAAGGGTGCGGGATGCGTTGGTGACGTCGGTGACGTGAACGCCGCCATCAGTGCCGCCACTCAGATTCCACACCACCCAGGTGTCAGGCGTGCCGAAGAGCAACTCGCCACGCTCTGCCCGCTCGCGCGCGCCATCCACGTTCTCAAGAATCCAGGCGATCTTGGTGGCCGAGAAGTAAGTGCTCAGTGGCAGGCCGGTCTTCTCTGCGAATCGACGGATGCCACCGTCTTTAGCGAGACGATCGACGATGCTCTGCGTGCGGGTGTCCTGCCAGACGATGGCGTTGCAGATCGGATCTCCCGTGGCGGCGTCCCAGACGATCGCCGTCTCCCGCTGGTTGGTGATGCCCACGGCCGCCACCTCGTGGCGCGTGATGTCGGCCTTGGAGAGCGCCTGGCCGATGACCTCGCGGGTGTTGTTCCAGATCTCGGCGGCATCGTGCTCGACCCAACCCGCTTTCGGAAAGATCTGCTCGTGCTCTTTCTGCCCGATGGCGACGACGCGGCCGTCATGGTTGAAAACGATCGCCCTGGTCGAGGTCGTGCCTTGGTCGATGGCAACTACGTGGGTGCTCATGGGGTTCAGCCTTTCACAAGCGCGCTCGGGTCAAGCTCAGCGATCGAGGTGTGCCCCGACAGTCCGAGCGCGATGTCAAGCTCGCCCACGATGCGGCGCAGCACAGCCTCGGCGCCCGCGGCCCCGTCGATGGCCAGGCCATACACGTAGGGTCGCCCGACGCAGACCGCTGCGGCGCCGAGGGCGAGCGCCTTGAGTACGTCGGTTCCCGTGCGCACTCCGCTGTCGAGGAGCACCGGGATCCGCCCGGCCACTGCCTCAACGATCGCGGGGAGGGCTGCGAGCGATCCGATGGCACCGTCGAGCTGGCGCCCCGCGTGGTTGCTCACCACCAGTCCGTCAACGCCGTGCTCGATGGCGAGGCGCGCGTCATCCGGGTGCTGGATGCCCTTGAGCACGATCGGCAGGGTCGTGTGCTCCCGCGCGAAGGCAAGATTCTCCCAGGTGAGGGAGGAACGGGAGAACACGTCGAGAAAGGTCTCGACAGCTGCCCGCGGCTCGGGGGAGCGGAGGGTGCCCCCTGGGTAGTTGCGCGTCATGTCGAGGAGGGTGCGAATCGTCGAGAGCGTGACCTTCGGGGCAGGGCCGGTCGACGGCGGACGCGTGCGCACGAGCTCACGGAACACCGGGTCGCTCGTGTACTGCGCGATGCCCTGCCCGTGGATGAACGGGAGGAACGCCGCATCGAGGTCGCGCGGTCGCCAGCCGAGCATGTGGGTGTCGAGGGTGATGACGATCGCCTGGGCTCCGCTGGCCTCTGCCCGCCGCAGCAGCGAGGCGACGAGCTCGTCCGACGAGCTCCAGTACAACTGGAACCAGTGCGGCGCGTCGCCTGAGACCTCGGCCACGCGTTCCATCGGGGTGGAGGCCTGGTTCGAGTAGATGTACGGCATCCCGAGGGCACGCGTGGCGCGGGCCACCGCGAGATCGGCCTCCCGATGCACGAGTTCGAGCACACCGACGGGAGCAGCGATCACGGGAGACGGGTAGCTGTGCCCGAACAACTCGATCGAGAGGTTCCGCTGAGACACGTCACGGAGGACGCGCGGGACGATGCGCCAGTCGTCGAACGCCGCGTGATTGGCATCGACAGTGCGCTCGACGCCGCTCGAACCCCCGACGTACGCCCAGGCATCCCGCGACATGGCTTTCTCGGCGGCACGCTCAAGCGCGTTCCAGCCGACAGGAACCCGCGGCTTCGAACCCGACGCTCCCGCACGATAGATGGTCGACTGAGTGTCGCGGCCGAGGCCGGCGTGGTTCGACATGAGGCTCCTTTGCCTGGTCGGTGTTCAAAAGAGTGGTCTAGACGGTGGTGACGTAGAACCAGCGCCCGTTCTCGCGCACAAAGCGGCTGTTCTCGTACTGGCTACCGCCCTTGTAGAACGCCTCGAACTCGACGGAGCCCTCGGTGTCGAAGGGCCCGCCCTGGCTCTTGCCGAGGATGTCGAGGCGGTACCAGCGGCGCTCGGCATCGAGCTCGAGCTCCGCCGGGCGGGTGGATGGATGCCAGGTGGCCAGCAAGTACCCGCGCTCACCCACGGCGTACGCGGCGTAGCGTGAGCGCATGAGCAGCTCGGCGGTCGGGGCGTGGACCGTTCCCGCATGGAACCGCCCACAGCATTCGGCGTAACTCTCGCCGCTCAGGCACGGGCACCGGTCGATGGTCACGAGTACATTATGGGTCGAGCCGACAAGGGTTGACCTCACGCTGCCCGGGTTTTAGGTTGTGCAGATGCAGAGTGGCACGCAGGCGCAGGCCGTCGTCGCAGACATCACGATGTCGGTGGATGGGTTCGTCATGGGGCCGGGGGAGCAGATCGGCCACCTCCATGACTGGGTGTTCGCGGGCGATTCGGCGGGTGGGAATCCCCGGGTCTCAGCCACGGGTGTCGACGCCGAGATTCTCACCGACTCCTTCGAGTCGCGCGGCGCGGTCGTCATGGGGCGCCGCACCTTCGACGTGACCAACGGTTGGGACGGCGATCCGCCCTTTCTCGTGCCGTGCTTCGTCATCACGCACCGCGCGCACGAGCCCATCGTGTGCGAGAACGGCACGACGTTCGAATTCGTCGTGGGTGGCCCGGCCGCAGCAGTGGCGCGGGCCCGAGCTGCAGCGGGGTCGAAAGACGTCTCGGTCATGGGCGGGGCGACCACTATCTCCACCCTGCTGGACGTCGGACTCGTCGACGAGTTCCACCTGCACATCGCGCCGCGGGTGGTCGGAGGCGGAATCCGCCTGTTCGAGTCGATGACGCGGGAGATCGCCCTCGAGGAGTTCCGTACTGAAGTCTCCCCGTGGGCGACCCACGTGTTCTACAGCGTGATCTGAACTACTTGAGCTTCGACTCGATGAGTTCGACGATCTCGGCCGAGTCGGGCTCGACGGTCGGGCGGAAGCGGTGCACCTCACCGCCGGGGAGGACCACAAACTTCTCGAAGTTCCAGGAGACGCGACCGGCCTTGCCGTCAGCGTCAGGAGTCTTCTTGAGCTCCTGGTAGAGCGGGTGAGCGGACCTGCCGTTGACCTTGACCTTCTCGAACATCGGGAAAGTGACACCCCACGTCGTCGAGCAGTACTCCTTGATGGCGTCTTCGCTGCTGAGCTCCTGTAAGAACTGGTTGCTCGGGAAGCCGAGCACCGTGAATCCACGCTCGCCGTACTTCTTCTGCAGCGCTTCGAGCTTCTCGTACTGCGGTGCGAGTCCACAGCGGGATGCAACGTTGACCACGAGAACCACGTTGTCGGCGTAGTCACCGAAAGTGGTCTCTTCTCCGTCGATGGTGGAGATGGCGATGTCGTTGAGGGTCATGGTGCGGCTTTCTGCGAGAGCGAAACTGCGGGTATCTCGCCATTATCCCGCTCCCACCTGAACGCCGAGTCCATGGTCAAGGGAAGTGACAAATAGACTGCTTTACATGGGCGGATTCGCAGCGTGGCTGTTCGGACTCAAGGTGCAGCAGCCGGGCGAATACCGGCGGCTCATGCGCATCCGGAGCAGGATCTACACGCGCGTCGGCGATCTGAAGGCCGAGATCGTGCGCTCTCCCGAGCCGATCCCATTCGCTGACCTCGACAGCGCCGCCTTCACGCCCCTGCGCAACGGCACCCGCTGGGGCTCGGTCTTCGATTGCGCGTGGCTGCGCATCTCCGGCGCTGTACCCGCCGGCGCCGAGAACGCGGTGCTCATGCTCGGCATCCGTGGCGAAGGACTCGTCCACTCCGCGAACGGTGACCTGCTGGACTCGGTGAGCACGGTGTTCCAGCAGGGGGACCTGCCCCACAGTGGCGGACGGTTCCGGCCCGTGCACAACGTCGACCTCAGCGGCGGCGCGGTCGAGGTGTACGCGGACGTCGCCTACAACGGGTTTATCCTCTACGAGGTCGGCAAGGCGGTCTACCACGGAGCACACCTGGCGACGCGTGATGACGAGGTCTTCGCACTCTACTACGACTACCTCACGCTGCTCGTGCTCGCGGGTGCCACAGATGACACGGTGCTTGAGGCTGACATCCGGCGAGCGCTCACGGCGGCCTATTCCGCCTTCAGCAGGGGAGACGTCGCGGCAGCGAGAAGCGTGCTCGCCGCTGCTCTCGACCAGAAGTCGACGAGCGACTTCGTCTATAGCGCGGTCGGCCACGGTCATCTCGATATGGCATGGCTCTGGCCGATCCGGGAGACGAAGCGCAAGGCGGCCCGCACGTATGTGCGCGCTGTCAACGCGATCGAGACCAGCCCTGACTACATCTACGGCACGAGCCAGCCGCAGCAGATGTTCTGGATGAAGCAGCGGCATCCAGCCCTCTTCGAGCGCCTCAGGGCAGCCGTCGCCGCAGGTCGGGTCGAGATCCAGGGATCGTTCTGGATCGAGCCCGACACCAACCTGCCCTCGGGAGAGTCACTCGTGCGCCAGGCCATTGTCGGCCGGCGCTTTCTGCAGGACGAGTTCGCCCTCACCGACGAACAATTGCGCCTGTGCTGGCTGCCAGACACCTTCGGGTACAACGGCAACCTGCCGCAGATTCTGCGGAAGAGCGGGATGGACTGGTTTCAGACGATCAAGCTCGCGTGGAACAAGGTCAACGACTTTCCGCACCGCAGCTTCCACTGGCAGGGCATCGACGGCTCGAGCGTGCTCGTGCACATGCCGCCCGAAGGCGACTACAACAGCAGAGGAGCGGCCGACGGCCTGCTCACGGGTCTGTCGCGGTACCCGGAGAAGGCGCTCAACTCCGCGCTGCTCGTCTACGGCTCGGGTGACGGCGGCGGAGGGCCGGGCGAGATCCATTTCGAGGTGACCACGCGCGAGCACGACCTGCGGGGGTTACCGAGAGTCGAGCACTCGACCGCGAGCGACTTCTTCCGCAAGCTCGAGACCCTGGATGTAGCGCACACCCACTCCGGCGAGCTCTACCTCGAGACCCACCAGGGCACCTACACGACGCAGGGGCAGATCAAGCGTCACAACCGGCTCGTCGAGCGCAAGCTCCACGAGGTCGAGGCACTCGCGGTGCTCACGGGAGACGACTCCCGACCCGTGCTCGAACAGCACTGGCGCGACGTGCTGCTCAACCAGTTTCACGACATCATCCCAGGGTCATCCATCGCTCGGGTCAACCGTGAGGCGATCGAGACCTACGAACGCATCGAGAGTTCGCTCGACGAGTACGCCGACACGCTCGTGGGCCGCCTGAACCAAGACGGGGAGGCGCTCACGGCTATCAACCTCACGAGCTTTCCACGCTCAGAGGCCATCAAGGTGGATGGCACCTGGTACTCGGCGGCCGTGCCCGCGTACGGCGCGGCCGCCCTTGAGTCCTCGCGGGAGCACCCCGAGCTCGCCTTCTCCGCGGACACCCTGAGCAACGGCATCCTCACGCTCCGCTTCGGCGACTCCGGCGAGATCGTCTCGTGCATGTCTCCCGCGGGGGAGCAGGCGGGCGCCGGACTCAACCGCCTTGTCGTGCACAAGGACCCGTACGTCTGGCCGTTCAACGCCTGGGACATCAAGGGTGACTACTTCGAGAAGGCACCGCGAACGCTGCGGATGACCCACGTCGAGACGGTCGTCGATGGTGCGACTGTCGTGCGCCACCAGCGTCACTCCTCACGCATGGTGACCATCGACCAGCGCATCGTGTTGGAGGCGGGTGGCGACGTCGTGCGCTTCGACACGACAGTCGACTGGCACGCGAAGCACCGGATGCTGCGCACGGAGTTCCGTCCTACCCATTTCGCCGACACCGTGCAGTGCGAGATCCAGTTCGGGCACATCTCGCGCGTCACGACCGAGCGCGACGCCGTCGAGACCGCGCAGTTCGAGGTGTGTGCGCACAAGTGGATCGCGACCGAGACTCCGGGCGGTGGTTTCGGGTTGCTCAACGACTCCAAGTACGGGCACCGGGCCAAGAACGGCCTGCTCAGCCTCAACCTGCTGCGGGCACCGACCTTTCCTGACAAAACCGCGGACCGTGGCATCCACTCGTTCAGCTATGCATTCACGCCGTTCGAGCCGGGCGACCTCGCGAAGGTCGTGCGCGAGGGCTACCGTCTCAACAACCCCCTGCGCGTGACTCGCGGCGTCACGTTCGAGAGCGCGGTCGACGTGGATGACCCGGCCATCGTCATCGAGACGATCAAGCCGGCCGAGAGTGGCGATGGCGTCGTCGTGCGCTTGTACGACAGCCTCGGGCGTCCGACTCGCACGGCGTTGCGAGTCGCGTTGCCGCACACCACCGCCCATCTGACCGATCTCCTCGAGCGCAAGCAGGGCTCAGCCGACCTCGAGAATCTCGAGTTCGGGCCGTTCGAAATCGTCACCATCCTCCTGGAAAGCTGACCCATGACAGTGCACACCGACGTGCCCACGCGTAAGCAGAGCGTCTCGATGGTGACAGCGGGGTTCGGACAGAACTTCGTGCTCACCACGGTCTCGACGTTTCTGCTCGTCTACCTCCTGCAGTACGCGGGTATTTCGACCGCGGGCATGGTGGTCGTGACCCTCATCATCACTGTCGCGAAGATCGTCGATGCGATCCTCGACCCGGTCATGGGTTCGATCATCGACATGACCCGCACCCGGTGGGGAAAGCTGCGGCCCTACATCCTGTTCTCTGCGCTGCCGGTGGCCGTGCTCTCGGGCTTGCTGTTCACGATTCCCGACACCACGGAGCCGCTCAAGCTCCTCTACTTCGGCGTGACCTACGTGCTCTGGGGCCTTGCCTACACGGTGTGCGACGTACCCTTCTGGGGGCTCATCGGATCGGCGTTCACCGACCCGACCGCGCGCACCAGGGTGATCGGCCAGGTGCGCGCCTTCGGTGCCATCGCCCTTGGACTCGCGACACTCGGCATGCCGTGGCTCGCGCGCCTGCTCAGCTTCGCGCCGGAGACCACGAGCCAGGGCTGGTCGATCGCCGTGTTCACGACGTCGATCCTCGGCATGGGGGTATTCCTCCTCGCGTTCTTCAATACGCGTGAGCGCCAGACAACGGCCAAGGCGACGGGACTCTCGTTTCGAGAACTCTTCGCGACCCTCGTGCGCAACACGCCACTGCTCATGGTTTTGCTCGGCTCGATCCTCGGCTTCGGCCGCTTCATCGTGCAGGCGGGTGGTGCTGTGTTCGTCGTCATCGCCTACGGTGACGAAGGCACCTTCACCCTGATCGGCGCCGCCATAATCGTCGGGATGGTCGTCTCCTCCTTCGCGGCGCCGCTGCTCTTGCGATACATCCCCGGCCGCAGCCTCATCGTCGGCAGCTCCCTCGTGGCTGCCGTGCTCTACGTGGGCATGTACCTCGCGGGATTCATGAACATCGTGGTCATCCTGATCTTCATCTTCCTCACCGGGCTCACCCTCGGCATCTTCCTCGTGGTGCAGGCGACGATGATCGCGGACTCAGTCGACGATGTCGAGAAGCGCCTCGGAGTGCGCAATGACGGCATCTCGTTCGCGACGCTCACCTTCGTTTCGAAGATCATGAACGCGCTCGCGGTGCTTGTCTTCGGCATCTTCATCGTGCTCGCCGGATACGAGAACGGCGTGACGATCACGCCGGAGATGCAGAACACGATCTTCCTGTCGATCACGATCGTTCCCGCTTTGAGCTGCCTGCTCTCTGCCGTGCCGTTCCTGTTCTACCGCCTGGGTGGGCCGCGATCCCCGGCGCCGCCTCTCGAGAAGGTTGCGGCTGGATGACCTCCCTCCGTACCTTTGAGCCCGCGTGCGGCCCCGTGATCGGCCACGTCGATGGGCCGGTAATCCGTGCGCGTGGCATCCCCTACGCGCGCGCACCGCGCTTCGGGATCCCCGCGCCGATCGCTGACTGGACGACCCCGTACGACGCCGCGCAGCCCTCGCCCGCGTGCCCGCAGCTCGCCTCGCCCGCCCTCGAGGAGGTGCTCGGCAGCAGTCTCGGGTCCCTTCCGCAGTCGGAGGACTGCCAGAACCTGAGCGTGACGCTGCCCGCTGATGTGCGGCCGGGGGAGGCGCTGCCCGTTATGGTGTGGATCCACGGCGGCTCCTACGTGAGCGGTGCCGGCGACATGGCGATCCAGGATCCGACCGCGCTCGTCGCCGAGCAGCGGGTCATCGTTGTAGCAGTCACCTACCGGCTCGGTCTCCTCGGCTACCTCGGCACGCCATCCGGTCGCCCCGCGAACCTCGGTCTTCTCGACCAGATCCTCGCGTTCCGCTGGGTGCAGCGCAACATCGCTGCCTTTGGGGGAGATGCCCGCAACGTGACAGCGTTCGGGCAATCCGCGGGTGCGGATGCTGTCGCGCACGCGATGGCCACGCCCGGGGCGACGGCTCTCTTCGCGCGCGCCATCATCCAGAGCGCGCCGCTCGGCATCGTGCGTGGTCGAGGTCAGCTGAGTGCGGCGATGGGGGAGGCCGCGGACGCCGTGGGCGCAGATGCATCCATCGACGATCTTCTCCTCGCACAGCCGCTCGTGGCGCAGAAAAGCGCGAGCTACGGACTGCGCGGCGCCATGGCGTTCGGAACCCAGTACGGCCACGTTCCGCTGCCGCCGGAGAGCGGAATCGATCGAGCCTGGGATGCTGTCGCTCCGAGGATTCCGATCCTCATCGGTCACACTTCCGAGGAGGCGCGGTTGTTCATTCCGTCGTTCCCCGCACTCGGAACGCTGATTCGCAAACCCGTTATCGGTTCGCTCGTCTTCCGGCTGGCAAATCGTTACCTCACGGGCGCGGTCTACCGTCGCAGCTCGCTCGCCTTCGCGCGGCGGCATTCCCGCGCGGGCGGCACCGCCCATCACTACGTGCTGACGTTCGGTGCGCCGGGCAATGAGTTCGGCGCTGCCCACACGATGGACCTCCCTTTTCTGTTCGGCGACGAGACGACGTGGAAGCACGCGACACTCCTCACCGGAGCGCAATGGAGCGACGTCGAACGCGGCGCTCGGCAGGTGCGCCAGCTGTGGGGTGACTTCGCGCGCGGGGCCGACCTCGGTCGTCGTGGAGCGGTCGAAGGCGTGCTGAGCTACCGGCGCGTGTAGCGAGGCGGATGGATGTCCGACCTCGCTGCCACACTGGGTTCATGCGCCACTTTCCCGACTCCGAGCGCCGCGCTCGGCTCGCTGTGCGGCACGCCCTCGGAGCGCAGCAGCGCGTCGGGACCCCGGAGGCCGCGACCAGGGCGATGACCGTCATGCACTCCACCGAGCCCGCGACGGTCTACCTGTCGTACTGGGCGCGGGTCGAGTCCCTCACGATCGCCGACGTGGACCGTGCGCTCTACACCGACCGCTCGCTGGTCAAGCAACTCGCGATGCGGCGCACGCTCTTCGTGTTCCCCCGCGACCTGCTGGCCGCCGTGCTTGGGAGCGCCTCGGCGCGGGTTGCGGCAGCCGAGCGAGCGAGATTGGCAAAAGACTTGGTCGCGGTCGGAGTGGCGAGCGATGGGGGAGCGTGGCTCGACGAGGCGCGCGCGGCGATCCTTGCGGCGCTGGCCGGCGAGCCCGCGGGGCTCACGGCAGCCGAGCTGCGCGCTGCGGTCCCGATGATCGACGTGCGCAACAGCCCGCCCGTGGCCGAACCCCTGAACGTGTCGAGATTTCTTGCCGGGCTGGGGGCGGCGGGTGACATCCAGCGGGCTGAGAACACCGGGCACTGGCGAACGTCGCGCCCGCGCTGGACCCTCACGAGCAACTGGTACGCCGCCGAACCGCAGCTCACGGCGGCCGAGGGCTACCGCGAGCTCGTGAGTCGCTGGCTTTACAGCTTCGGCCCTGGCACCGAGGCGGACCTCGTCTGGTGGCTCGGATCGACCAAGAGCGTGGTGCGCTCAGCCCTTGCCGAGCTCGGAGCGGTTGCAGTGAGCCTCGACGGCGGCGGCACCGGATGGCTGCTGCCCGACGACCTCGATGCGGTCGAGGCGCCGGCGCCGTGGGTGGCGCTGCTCCCGGTGCTCGACCCGACCGTCATGGGATGGCTGTCACGCGACTTCTATCTCGGCCCCCACGCCGAGCGGCTCTTCGAGGCCCGAGGCAATGCGGGAACCACCGCGTGGGTCGATGGCCGCATCGTTGGCTGCTGGGTGCAGGATGCCGCTGGCGTCGTGCACGTCGCCCTCGTCGAGGATGTCGCTCCAGCTGCTCAGCGCGCACTCGACGCCGAGGCCGCGCGCCTCACGTCATGGCTCGCGGGGGAGCGGGTGGGCATGGTCTATGTCTCGCCCGCCATGAAAGACGCGCTTAGCTCACTGCCTTCTTGACGAGCGCGATGACCTTCTTCTCGGCAGCGGCCGACCACTCGGGGATCGCGTATGCTGTCGGCCACAAGTCGCCATCGTCGAGGTTCGCGATGTCGTTGAAACCGAAGGTCGTGTAGCGGGTCGTGAATTTCTCGGCGGACTGCACGAAGAACATGATCTTGCCGTCGCGCGCGTAGCCGGGCATTCCGTACCAGGTCTTCGACTCGAGCTCGGGGGCGTGCTCCTTGACGATCGCGTGCACGCCTTCAGCGATCTCACGGTCGGCCTTCGGCATCTCAGCGATCTTCTTGAGCTGGTCTTTCTCGGCCTCGTCGCGCGACTTCGACAGCTTGAGCTCGCGGGCGCGCTCCTTCATCGCTGCGCGTTCTTCGGCTGAGAATCCGGACTTCGTCGATGACGCCATGGTGACTCCTTGGTCGCGTGGTTGGAATGACCCTAACGCTAGGCCTCGCTGCGGGGGAGTGCTTCTTGAGAACTGCTCGATGGCGCGTCATCCCATCGCAGGATGTCGCCCGGTTGGCACTCAAGTACCCGGCAGATTGCATCGAGGGTCGAGAATCGGATGGCGCGGGCGCGACCGTTCTTGAGCACTGCGACATTGGCGGGCGTGATGCCGATGGCTGCCGCGAACTCGCCGACACTCATGCCGCGCTCGACGAGCAGCCTGTCGATGAGAATCCGCACCGCCACTAGACGACCTCGTCGAGTTCGAGTCGCATGGACGCGGCCTCCCGTAGGAGCGAACGAAGATTGAGTACGACGAGGGTGAGGGCGATCCCCGTGACGATGCCGCCGAGAACGGCGAGAACGAGCGCGGGCGGCCCGGGGAGAAACGGCAGAGTGGATGCCACAACGAGCGTCGCGAGAACGAGAGCAAGCACGAGGGCATCCACGAGCCTGAGGGCGGCGCGATCGAAGATGCGCCCCTGTCGGATGCACCACACGAGCAGCCCGGTGATCACGAGGACCGCCTCGACGCACAGCCCGAACAGCAGTGCCGCTGTGACGAGCGGGGCTTCGAGGTCGGCAAACTCCGGATAGAGGCGCGCCATGGATCGGGCGGACTCGACCACCACGACCTCGGCGCCGATGACCCCGAGCGCGAGGATGCCGAGTGCGACCCAGGCGAACGCGCTGGTGATCGCGGAGGGACGGGGAGTGACGAGTTCCATCTATTGATTATCGATAGGGTGCTATCGATTGTCAATAGGTTGATTGTCGTCCAGCGGAACTCGATCTGTCTTCGTTGCCTAGACTTTCTCGCATGAGCTCCGAGACGCCTTCGCCGCTCGAAACGGCCCTGCGGGACGCGATGATGAAGAGCGAGTGGACCGAGGTCATCTCGATGATCGAGACGAACTGGACTCTTCTCACCCGCACGAATCAGAGTCTCTTGGTTGATGCGGTGAATGCGCTGCCCTCGAGCGTCCTCGCCGCGAACCCACGGCTGTCAGCTGCGAGAACCTATGTGAACTATCTACCGGTGAATGGCGACGTTCGTCCAATCCGCTTTGTTCATGCGCCGGCTGCGGCTCCTGGTGCGCTCCTGGACGTGCTCGCCGATCTAACGAGTCGCAGTGTTTCAGCGCGGTTCGATGGCAACCTCAGTGAAGCGGTGCGTTTTGTCCGCGAGGCGCTCGCCACTCTCGAGGATGCATCCGATGAAGCAGTGGCAGCGATACGTCCGGTTCTGCCGGACATCCGAGTCCAATGGGCCATAACTTTCGAGCTTGCCGGCGAATTGGTCGACGCGAACCGCCTGTATGAACGAACCTTCGATGAGGCGCTGGCTGTCGAGAACAGGCGGATAGCGATCAAGTCCGCCGGGTCCATCGCGCTCAACTATGCGCTAGCCGGAAATCGTCTTGCGGCTGAGCAGTGGTTGAACCGCGAGCCACCCGCTGTCGCGACGGACACGGATGCGACAGAACATTCGCCGCTCGACACAGTGCGGACAACCGGGGGACTGGCCCGGGCGCTACTGGCTGCGAATGATCTGCGCTTGAGCGAAGCCGCGGAGTTCCTCCGTCTGGCGCCTCCCTCGGACGTCGACCGCGAGACCTGGGCGCTTCGACTGTACGTGGAGTCAGGGCTTGCTCGCGCATCCGGAATGGCGAGGCAGCAGTTGATGGCGGTGAGGTCCACCCTCGCAACCCAACCCGAACGTCACCGCACCACGGGGCTCAATGGTTGGCTTGCGACGACCGCCATCGCGGAGCTTCAGCTCTCTTTGGGTGATGTTGCCGCTGCCCACGAAACCATCAAGCAGCTCGGCGCATATGACCCTCTCACCGCTGTCGACCCGGCGCGAGTTCTCCGGGCATGGGTTGCTCTCCGACGTGGGGACGCGCGCGGGTCGATCCTGATCGCCGCGCCAGGTCTCTCTCAACCCTTGTCGAGTTCGCGCGTCACGGCCGAGCTGCTCGTGGCACTTGCCGCTGCGTCCCTCGCCGTGGACCAGCTCGAGGATGCCCGCAGGCATTTCAGCTCAGCAATGGAAATCGTCGCAACTGAAAAACTCGACATCGTGCTGCTGCGTCTCAGCGCCGCTGAACGAGCGATCCTTCTTGCGGATCTCTCGACTGATCTGGAAACCCGGCTGCTCGCAGAGTTCGATGCGCACGAGAGTGTGGTGACGGCGCCGCTCTCAGTGGTTCTCACCAAGCGGGAGAAAGTTGTTCTTCGTTACATCGTGCAGGGACTCACTCCGACGGAGATCGCCGAGGCTGAGCATGTTTCACGAAACACCGTGAAGGCTCAGGTCAGGTCGCTGTATCGCAAACTCGGGGTGAACGACAGTGCAGCTGCGTTGCGGGCTGCCGTTTCCACTCCGCACCTTTTAGCCTGATCGAGCATCACGGGGGATAGGGGAGTCGGAGAGTGGGTCGGCTTCGAGCAATGTGAACGCACAGCGGTCAAGATTCGGATTACTGGATAAGAGGCTTATCACTTTGACCGGTATTCCTGTGGGCGGTCGAAAGGTGCCTCGGCCACATCGGGGGTGAACGCGAGCTTGAGCGACTGGAAGAACTTTGCCGATTCTTCGTCGCCGAGTCCAAGAACCACGAACTTGCACACCCAGACCGACGACGCGACGGAGGCCACGCCTGTGGCCAATCCGAGAGTGCACGAGATCCCCGGCATCTACGCCGAGCTCACGACATCACGAATCACCGGAGCTTTGGGTGCCGAGGGATCTGAGGTATCGGACCCCAGACCCAACTATTACAACGGCCGCCGCGATCCAAACAATGACTTGCGCCATGTGGAGGTCCGGCCCGGCGTCAACGACCGGCCATCGTGGCAAAAAGATCATCTCGACAACCGCACCCGTCGGTACGAAAAGCCGCGCCAGGAGTCCCGCCAATCGTCCCGACCGCGCGGTGAAACCGATCAACGCAAAGACCGAACCGACAACCGCGTAGCCAATGAGCCAGGCAGAAACGTCGAACCAGTATTCCTCGAACGGCGTTCCACCCAGAGCGGAGTCTGAAAGGTAGTAGCCGAATACTGCAGCTGCGCCAGCGAGCGGGCCTGCACAAACGGCACCCGGTCTAGTGCCTTGTAAGGCACCCGCCCAGACAGGCACGGCGGCCCACGCCCAACCTGAGTTGAGAATGAATGTGATCGGCGACTGCAGCACGTAGTTCGACATCGACGCCGCAACACCGAACATCGCTCCGAGGACGATCACGACCAACAAACGAAGCGCCCAATTCACCCTCGGAGGCTATCGCGTCCTCACCACCAACAAGCCACGTCAGCGGCGAATATCTCCAATAATCCAACTCTCAGAACTCGCCTGAGATGGCGTAGAGAGAGACGCGAGGGCCGAGCGAAATCTGACGCAATCGGCACCAGTCGATTGCAAATTTTGCAATAAAGTGAGTATTACTGGATAAGTGATTTATCACTTTGTGCGATATTCCTCCGTGACGCTGATACCCGAAGGGTGCTGAGTACATTGACGATCAGCCGACGGGAGCGGGACCGTATGTTCCCGCAAGGTGAAGCCGCGCATCGGTTCCGACAACTCGTATTCGAGATTGTCCGGTGTTCGCGAGTTCAATTTGAACGGTCACTGGATCTGACGGCAAGGTGACCGGCTTCAGAAACCGGACGTCTAGGAAATCGACTGGCGTAACGCCGTTCAAGACCTCGAAGGTTCGGGCCAGCATGCCGAACCCTTGGAGCACGGTGGTCTTGAAGGGGGAGAGCCTTCCGGCGAGTCCGACCCAATGGATGGGGTTGAAGTCGCCGGTGAGGCTAGCAAACTTAAAACCATCGCTTTTAGACGCCTGCCACTGACCGATCGCGCGCCAGTCGTCATCGTCTGCCGGATGAGGTTTCCGCGGTCGAGTACCGCGCTGCAACGGGAACGTTGAGTGCAACACGGCCTCGATGAGGGTCGGTTCGTTTGCGGTGCCGGTTGTCAGTGAGACAGAGACCCGAGCCTTTCCTTCGCCCTCCTCGACGTTCGTAATGCTGGCGCCGAGGTGGAGAGGAACGCCGCGCGGCAGTTCGCCATTTATTCGCAGCGTGACACCCTGGTTGATGATGGTGGCCAGGTTGTATCGGGTCTGGCGCAGGACCTTAGTCGCAAGAGGAATCGACCACTGGGCGATCATGTGTGGAGGCAGCGTCAGCGGGTAGCCGCCGGGCGACCCGCTCCACGAGGCGTAGTGATCAACTAGCTTCTCGGGGGGAGCTGCAAGAATCACTTGCTCGTCGACGAATTTCCGCGGATTGGTCTCCGGGTGGCCCCCGGGAATCACAGCGTCCCAAGCGATGCGGCCAATAGTTGCCATCATTGGGCCCTGGTGTCGAATCAGCGTGAGGGGCACTTTTTGCGCGGTTTCGGGTTGGCCCATGGTTATTGCGCCCTTCGGGATTACTTCGCTTTTGGTATACCGATCGGTATAAATCGCTACTTTACGCGCTGGTACATCGATCGGTCTACTTAAGGCGTCACGTGATGCGCGCAGGCTGTGCGACGCTCACGGCGACCAAGCGCGCCATCTGGCGGGTCACCTGGTCTAGCGGCGCGGTCGAATGCGCCGCGAGGCTCGCCAATACAGCGCCTTCGATGGCCGCGATAATCGTGACTGCAAGTGAGCGACTTTCTGAGGAGTCGATTCCATCGCTCTCGAGTCTGGCTCGAAGCAACTCGGTCCAGCGTCCGAACGTCTCTTCTGCATAGTCTGCAGCTGCCGGCACTTCAGCTCGGCCCAGCACGGCCGCCATCATCGGGCACCCCCGGGTGAAGGCTGACACCTCAAGCGTCTCGGCCCACCACGCCCCGAACGCCGGTAGCGCGAGCTCGACCGGGGTGTCAGCAAGAAAGCCACGCAAAGTTTCGGTCATTGACCGTCCCGCCTGCCTTGTGGCATCGGCGACCAACTCAGACTTGCCGCCCGGAAAGTTCACATACATCGTGCGACGGGACACGTCGCTATGCTCAATCAGCTCGCTGATGCCAGTGCCCGCTACTCCGTTCGTCGCAATGAGCTCGATGGTGCTGGCGATCATTCGGTCCTTCGCCCTAAGCAGCATCAGCTGCCTCCCTTAGTACTCGGATATGACCCTGTAGACCGTTCAGTGTACCGACCGATTCATTCAGATCTCCGAAATGCACTGGGCAAACCGTCGCGAATTTCGGAGTCGAATGAGGCAGGCGGGCCCGAGGAAATATGACCTAAACCCGCAACGCCCGTCTGCATATTCTGCAAGAACATGAGTATTACTTGACATAATGCGCATTATCAGCGCACATCTCGCAACGCGGAGAGGGGCTAAACAGCGAGAAACTCCTCCAGAACTTCCACGACGAGCTCGTGGTCGTCCCGCTGCGGCAAACCCGACACTGTGACGGTGCCGACGAGTCCGGCGTCGCGAATGACGACCGGGAAACATCCACCGTGCGCTGCGTAGAGCGACAACGGCAGACCCGTGGATTCGTTGAAGTCTTTGCCTGAGGCAGCGTGACGACGGCCCACGAGGAACGAGCTCGCGCCGTAGCGACGCACCGTGCGGATCTTTCGGGCGACCCAGTCGTCGTTGTCGGCGGATGTGCCGTCCAGGGCGGCATGAAAAACCTGCTGCTCGCCCTTGGTGATGTCGATGGTCACGCCCAGGCCGCGTTGGGTGGCCAGCTCCACGAGCCGGGTTCCGATCGTCCACGCGTCCGCGTTGGTGAAGCGGGTGAACTGCAGGCGGTTCTCCTGCTCCTCGATGCGAGCGATGAGGTCAGTGAGTTCACTTGACATAATGTGCGAGTCCCCTTGCGAGAATTAGCACGACGGCAATTGCCGTCGTACGAGGTTGATGAGCTCTTTCGGCTCGTAGGCGTCGTGGGTGGTGAGCAGTTCGTTGAGCGTCCACCAGCGGTGCTCGAGCACGTCCACCTGCTCATCGTCGGTCCAGTTCGTGCTCGACGGCTCGAAAGCGTCGACCACTGCTGTGTAGAACTCCGCGTGGCCGGTGTCGTGGTCCGCGTCATCCCATTCGACGACGAAATCGTGCGACCAGACCGGCTCCCCCAGCGGGACGTTCTCTAGACCGGTCTCTTCAAACAACTCGCGCACGGCGGCGTCAGCGTGAGTCTCTCCAGGGTCCACTCCCCCGCCGGGCGTGAGCCAGCGCGCGACCCCGCTGGTATCCGGAGCTTTTGTCAAGAACAGGAGGACGCGGTTGTCCCGGTCGAACAGGAGCACGCGCGACGTGAGGCGGTTGATCACGGCCCCCACGCTACTCCTGACGGGAGTCCTCGTCGGACGTGAGGGACCAGGAACCGGCCTCTCGAGCCGTGGTTGTGGGCGGGACGGTGGGTGCCGCACTCAGCGCTGGAGTCACCGGGGCTGCCGGTAACTCGGGAGTTCCTGCGGCGAGAGGCGTGTCGTCCACGTTGCCCTTGCGCGCTCGTGACCATGCGCCGATGAGCCACACGAGCACAACCACAAGCCCGATAAGAAGGAGGCAGTTGAGAATCGTCACCCAGATCGGCACGGCCACGGGCGTCGAAAGTGTCTCGCTCAGGGTGAGAGGCGTTGTGGTGAATCTAGCGGGAGCCACATTGTCGAACTCGAGTCCAGGGCCAATGAGCGGATCAGCGTCGAATTCGGTCGTGACCGTGTAGGTCTCCCCCGGCTCGAGACCCTCAGTGATCGGGATGTCGAGCGGGCCAACGGTGCCTTCGACGGCCTCGGTGGGCTGCTCCGCCGTGATGGTGAAGGCTTCGGAGCCCTCGGAGTCGGTGCCTGTCACTGTCCAGGTGCCGCTCGGCGGAGTTCCGACGATGTCGACGTAGTCCCCCGCGAGACTCGTGCGCACGGTGGGAACGCCAACGACCGCAGGGTCGGTCAGGATCTCGACGCTCGGCTGGAGCCCCAGCGGTGTGATGGTGAGCGTGGCCGTCTTGGTGGTTTTGCTCGTGCCGAACTGACTGCCGGCCGCGGGTGTGAAGACTGCCGTCACGTTGTACTCACCTGCGGCGAGTGGCGGTTCGTTCGCCGGCTGAGCGAAGTAGCTCATGCCCCCCGGGTAGATGGTCGCTGCTGTGATGTATTCGCCGGGCACTCCCTCGACGAAGAAGTCAACGGTGCCGTCTGTGCTCGCGATATTGAAGCGACCGCTAGTGGAATCGGATGTAACCCGAACCGGCAGCTCCCAGTTCGAGTTGAAGGGTGCCGCGACTTCGGTCTCCCCGACGAAGGCGATCTTCGTGGGGAGTTCGGCAGCCTGCGCAGGGAGGGCGAAGCCCAGTGCGAGGATGCCACCAGCAGCGAGTGCTGCGAGCGACCGTGCGATGAGGCGGTTCATGCGTTATCGCCTTCGATAGGGGGTTCGACTTCGTCGCTGTCGTCGACGGCCGGAGCGGACTGGCGGCGGAGCAGGATGAAGAAAATAGCTACCGCGATGAGAAGCAGCACGAGAAGACCAAGGCCGAGGATGACGAGCCACAGCGGCACTGATGACGGCGCTGCGGGTTCTTCGGTCACCGGCACGACAACCGCGGGATCAGCCTCGTCGATGACGGGCGGAGCGGGCGACGAGAACGTCACTTCGGTCGCCTGCTCGATGTCGTAGTTTCCTTCCTGTCCACCTATAGGTGTGAAGGACGCGGTCGCAATGAAGTCGCTCGACGCAGGCACATCGTGCCAGTAGAACGAGGCGAACTGGGTCGCTGTGCCCTTGACAGGGACCCTCTTCTCCTGCACGGTCGCGCCAGTGTCATCCTTGATCGTGAAAGTCCACTCGCCTGCGCTCAGGTCGGGGTGGCATTCACGTGAGCCGTAGCATCCCTCGACCGCCTCGATGAAGGGGCCGGTGAGCTGCGCGTTCGCTATGGCACCGGTCGGCTGGTGCTCGTCGGTTTCAATGCGAAAGTCGACGGCGAGCTTCGCGGGCGTGACCCTGAGCTTTCCCGGTTGATTGGATGACGCCATCGGACCGGGCTCGCCGTTTTCAGCGGGGTACGGGTCGATGTAACGGCCCGTGAAGGTGTAGGAGCCTGCGTCTAGTGGCTTCTTCAGGTTGTACTGGCTGAAGTAGGCCCGCTCGCTCTCGAAGACGTCAGTGGTGAACTTCTCACGAAAACCGTTATCACCGACCACCGTCACCTCGAGCGAGTTCTGGCACTCCCCCAGATTGCACGCGGTGTTCTTCAGGTCGACGCTGAAATCCCAATAGCCCCCGAACTCGACGACGGGGCTGGATGCGGTGAAGGTCACGCTCACCGGATCACCGTAGACAGCATGCGCGGGACCTGCAATCGCGACCGATGAAAAAACGAGAACCAGTGTCAGGGCAAGATTGCGGGCGCGCGAAGAGCGTGTCATGACTCCGATGCTATCCGTCTGGTGGAGGCGCGGAATCATCCTCAATGATTACTTTGTCGGCAGGTAACGCTGCCACCAGTCGAGCATCGCCTGGAACCGCTGCACGCGGTGACGCGGGCGCCCACTGCGGCTCAGCTCGTGGTTCTCGCCAGGGAAGATCAGGAGTTCTGCATCCACTCCCTGGCTGCGCAGGCTCGCGTAGTAGCGCTCGGCCTGGCCCAGCGGGCAACGGAGGTCCTGCTCGGAGTGGATGACAAAGGTCGGTGTCTTCACACCACCGACAACAGCCTGCGGGCTTTGCGCGCGCATTCCCTCGAGGTCGCTGCCCATGTACTCCGCACCGAAGAAATCTCCGATGTCGGATGTCCCTGGGAACACCTCGGGGTCGAGAAAGCCGCGCTCCACGATCGCCGCGGTGAAGCGCTGGTCGTGCGCGATCGTCCACGCGGTGAGGTAGCCGCCGTAGGAGCCACCCATGATGCCGAGGCGCGCGGCATCCAGTCGAGGATCCCCAGCAAGGGCCCCGTCGAGAAAGTCGAGCACGTCGGTGTAGTCGAGCGTTCCCATGCGGCCGATGATGGCGCGACCGTGCTCTTCGCCGTAGCCGGCCGAGCCTCGGGGGTTGCAGTAGACGACGGCGTAGCCCGCTCCAGCGAAGACCTCGGCTTCGTCGAAGAAGTGCTGGTTGTAGAGGGAGAACGGTCCGCCGTGGATCATGAGGAGCACGGGGTGCGGTCCGTCGCCGGCGGGCATGGAGACCCAGCCGCTCACGTCGTAGCCGTCGCGCGCAGTGACGTGGAGCAGCGTCGTCTTCACCGGGGTGATCGTATGGAAGTGCGTGAGCTGCGTGAGGTCTTCGTCGAGAATCGCGATCTCACCGTGAGTGTTGCCGGCGGAGAAGGCGACGGCGACGATTGTTCCGTTGGAAGCCGTGGCCTCGATGACAGCTCCCCCACCGAAGAGTTCGACCTCGCCTGAGCGGGAAATCGCGAACACTTCGCTCGTTCCGCGGTTGCGCGACACGGCGATCACCGCGTCGGAGCCGTGCACGGTGAGCGTCGACCCTGGCTCGCCAAAGTCCTCGTCCTCGTAGGTAAGTCGCTGCGGCACACCGGCGTCGAGCACGAACACTCCAGCGCTCTTGCCGATGAAGTCGCGACCGCCCGGGCCGACATCCTGAGCTGTGAAGAAAACATCTCCGGAGGGGGTGACTGCGACGTCGCCGATCGACAGTGTCGAGTCCGCAGGGGTCAGAAGCTCGACGACGGAATCGAGCGTTACCTGGTAGAGCCCCGAGCGCAGGTCCCGGTCCGCGGTCTCGTGGAGCGCAGCGGCAACGACGAGGGAATCGCTGCTCAGCCAGGCGAAACTCCCGTGGTCGGCGTCGGCCGTCGTGAGCTGGCGGGCGGTAGGGATCGCCGAGGGGGTTCCCCAGCGGTCGTCGACCGCGGGCGCCGCCGGGTATGACGGCTCCCCCGTCACCCCGCTCACCTCGACGACAAAGAGCTGCACCCGGCGATCACGGATGTAGCCGGTGCCATTGCTCTTGTACTTGACGGTTGTAATGTGGCGCGGCGCTTCTGCCGCGGCATCCAGCCCCTCGATTGAACCGTAACGACCGTTCTCTGGCTCGCGAGAGGAGAAGGCGATGGATGCACCGCTCGGCGCCCACTCGAACGCCCCGACCCCGAGCAGCCGGTCGGTGAGTTGAACGGGCTCCCCTCCCCCGCTCGCGACGACGTACAGCTGCGGTGCCGCACCTGCCGAGGCCCGGAGGAACGCCACGAGTGTGCCGTCCGGTGAGTACGCGGGAGCCGTGTCACGAAAGCCCCGCGTGAACCGCACCTCGTCGGTGCGGCCGTCGACGGGCACGGTGAACAGCTGGCCCACCGTGGCATCCGCTGACAGGTCGGGGTGGGTCGCTGAAAAGACGATTGTCGAGCCGTCGGGTGAGATGCTCGGCGAAGAGACGCTCGTGAGGTGCGGGAGGTCTTCGGCCTTCATGATCGCCTAGCTGGTGAAGTCGGTGACGTCGCCGACGTAGCGCGTGTTGTTCTCGGGAACCGGCTCGACCGCGGCGAGGGTGACCTCCGCGGCGAACTCGTTGACGTTGTAGAGGCGACCGGCTGCCTCTTTGCGTGCGCCGATCGCTCCGGGGTTGGCCCGCTCGAGGAGGGTCGCGGTGATGGTGCCCTCGATCATGTCGCCCGAGACGACGACAAAGCCGATGTTGCGCTCTGCGAGAGTCGGGATGAGGTCGCGGAGGGCATCTTCGCCCGCGCGCTTCGACAGCGCGACCTGGAGGTACTCCGGCATCGTCTCGACGGTCTTGATGAAATGCGCCTGGTGGCTCGTGACGAATACCACGCGGGCTCCGTCGCTCAGCAGCGGGAGGGCCTCGGTGAGGAGGTCGACCTGAGCGTCGCGGTTGAGCTGCATCGCGTAGTCCTCGGCCATACCGCTCTCCATGCCGCCCGAGGCGTTCATGACGAGGATGTCGAGTCCGCCGTAGGCGGAGGTGATGGTGTCCCAGAGCACCGTGCGCGATGCCTTGTCGGTGAGGTCGGCGCCGACGGCGATAGCAGTTCCACCGAATGCCTCGATCTCTCCGACGAGCTTGAGGGCGCGCGCCTCCTTGTTGCGGTAGTTGACGACGACGCTCGCGCCGGCTTCGGCGAGATTGCGCACGGTGTCGGCGCCGATTCCGCGGGACGAACCCGTGACGAGGGCGCGCTTGCCGGACAGGGTTCCAGGTTCAATGGGGTTGCTCACGAGGATCGACCCTACCAACTCCCTCGGGCCGAGGAGCCCTCAACACTGCTAGATTCGAGTACAGGCCGACACACGAGAGGTGCCGTTTCCATGGATGTTTCATTCCTAGTCGATTACGCGTGGGTCGTCTGGGCGGCCCTCATCCTGATCTTCATTGTCGTCGAGGTTTTCACTCTCGACTTCACCTTTCTCATGCTCGCCGTGGGCAGCGTTGGAGGGCTCGTCGCGAGCCTGATCGGCGTTCCGTTCTGGGGGCAGCTCATCGTCACGGCGATCCTGGCGATCCTGCTGATCTTCGCCGTGCGTCCTCCCCTGTTGCGCCGCCTGCGCAGTGGCGAAGACCCGACGCTCAGCAACATCGATGCCCTCATCGGCATGGGTGGCACCGTGCAGAAGGATTTCGCTGACGGAGCAGGTCACGTCAAACTCACCAACGGCGAGACCTGGACAGGGCGTGCCGCCGACGGCGTCACTCTCGACGCCGGGGACAAGGTCGTTGTCGTAGCCATCGAAGGGGCGACGGCAGTTGTCGCGCCCGCAGAAAGGATCATCCTGTGAACAATGACCTGACGTTTGGAAACATCGTCTTCATCCTGTTCCTGATCGTCGTCGCGATTTTCGCGCTCTCGATCCTGTTCAAATCCATTCGCATCATCCCGCAGGCGAACGCCGGTGTGGTCGAGCGCCTCGGCCGGTATCACAAGACGCTCATGCCGGGCCTCAACATCCTGGTTCCGTTCATCGACCGGCTCCGCCCGCTCATCGACATGCGCGAGCAGGTCGTGTCGTTTCCGCCCCAGCCCGTGATTACCGAAGACAACCTCGTCGTTTCGATCGACACGGTCGTCTACTTCCAGGTCACCGACGCTCGCGCCGCGACCTACGAGATCGCCAACTACCTCGGCGCCGTCGAGCAGCTCACAACAACGACATTGCGTAACGTCGTCGGTAGCCTCAACCTCGAAGAGGCGCTCACGAGCCGCGACAACATCAACGGCCAGCTGCGCGTCGTGCTCGATGAGGCGACAGGCAAGTGGGGTGTGCGCGTCGGCCGCGTCGAGCTCAAGGCGATCGACCCGCCGGCATCCATCCAGGACTCGATGGAGAAGCAGATGCGTGCAGAGCGTGACCGCCGCGCACTCATCCTCACGGCAGAGGGAACCAAGCAGTCCGCAATCCTCACGGCCGAGGGAGCCCGCCAGGCGGCGATCCTCGAGGCCGAGGGTGACGCCAAAGCCCAGGTGCTCCGCGCCCAGGGTGAGGCAGAGGCGATCCAGACGGTGTTCAACGCGATCCACGCGGGCAACCCCTCAAGCGACCTTCTCGCCTACCAGTACCTGCAGACGCTGCCTAAGCTCGCCGAGGGTGACTCCAACAAGATGTGGATCATCCCATCGGAGCTCACCGAGGCGCTCAAGGGCATCAGCGCTGGATTCCTCAACAAGGGCCAGACTCCCGGCAAGTAGCACGTTAGTGACCAAGCCCTACTTCAGCAGTCCCCGGCCGCGCATTCTCGCGCACCGGGGACTCGCTGTTGCTGCGCCCGAGAACACCCTGCTCGCGTTTCGAGCGGCACAGGACATCGGCATCACCATGATCGAGACCGACGTTCACGCCTCGAGCGACGGCGTTGCGATAGTCAGTCACGACGACGTGCTCGACCGGGTCGCTGGTCGTTCTGGAAGGGTAGGACATTTCACCCTCGCGCAGCTCGAGGCGATCGACCTCGGCCAAGGCCAGGGTTTCAGCTCGCTCGAGGCAGCCCTCGCGGCCTTCCCCGAGACGCGCTTCAACATCGATATCAAGTCGATGGATGCCGCGGCGCCCACGGTCACCGCGGTGCAGGCCGCGGGCGCCGTCGACCGGGTTCTGCTCACGAGCTTCAGCGAGCGGAGGCGTCGGGCTGCAGTCCGCGCGCTACCGGGAGTCGCGACGTCTGCCTCCGGTCCCGTGTTCGCCGTGGCACTCGTGCTCGCGAAACTCGGTGCCACTCCCCTGTTGCGGCGCGTGCTGCGCGACATCGACGCGGTGCAGGTTCCCGTGCGTGCGATGGGGCTCACTGTGGCATCCAATCGCATGATTCGACGCTTGCAGGAGGCGGGAGTCGAGGTGCACTTCTGGACCATCAACGACCCCGTCGAGATGAGGCGGCTGCTCGATCTGGGCGCGGATGGAATCGTGACCGATCGATCCGACCGAGGGCTACGAACGGTAAATGAACGCTCCACCAAGCTGTGACTGCGCTGTGAGAAACGTCCAGTTTCCGCGCGGTTGAAAGGTTTTGCACAGGTGGAGGGTTTATAAATTCGTATGAATCGCGAGTTATAAGGAGGCCACACAATGGCGGACCGTAGTTTGCGCGGCATGAGACTCGGAACCCAGAGCTTACAGAGCGAAGTTGGCGTCGAGTTTTCCCCGCGAAAGAAGAGCACGTATCGCACCGCCGACGGTGAGACCTTTGAGGTTGTATTCGCCGCCGACGCAGAAGTTCCCGGTGTGTGGGAGTCCGCGAAGAGCGGGCAAGAGGGTGTTCTCCTCGATGGAGACGGCGTTCCCGTCGTTTCTGAAGAGGTCGAGACGAAGATCCCCCGCAGCCACTGGGACATGCTTCTCGAGCGTCGCACTCGCGCAGAACTCGAGGAACTCCTTCAGGAGCGCCTCGACTTTCTCCGCGCGCGTCGCGGACAGCAGAAGATCGGGGCCTAAAGGCCTCGCAGAGTCTAAGAAACTCCGAGGATTCGCCTCGTTCGGCTCACGCCGAGCGGGGCTTTTTCTTTGCCCGCGAGCGGGCCGCTGGCGTGAAACCCCAAAGGGTGACCCGCCACAGGGCTTCAGCGACGATGCCGGAGTGCATCTTCGACCGGCCCGTCGCGCGCTCGACGAAAGTGATGGGGTGCTCGGTGATGACGTGGCCCGTGCGTTCGAGGCGCCAGGCAAGTTCAACCTGAAAGCAATACCCCTGAGATGACACGTTGTCGAGGTCGAGGTCGCGCAGCGCGGCGGTGCGGAAGACGCGAAACCCCGCGGTCAGATCGTGGATGTCGCTTCGCAGCATGATGCGCGAGTAGCTGTTGCCCGCCCGCGAGATGGCTTTGCGCGCCCACGGCCAGTTGCGCACACTCCCGCCGGGGATCCAGCGCGACCCGATCACGAGGTCACTGCCGGCTTGGGCGAGGGCGAGCATCGCGGGAAGCTCAGCCGGATCGTGCGAGCCATCCGCGTCGATCTCGGCGGCATACGTGTAGCCGCGCTCGATCGCGACGTCGAATCCCGCTAGATAGGCCTGGCCGAGACCATTCTTCGCTGTGCGGTGCAGCACGGTGATTCCCGGATCGGATGCGGCAAGCCGGTCGGCGAGCACCCCCGTGCCATCCGGGCTCGCGTCGTCGACCACGAGAACGTCAGCATCGGGGATCGCGCGCCGCACGCGGCCCACGAGCGTCTCGAGGCTTTCGATCTCGTTGTAGGTCGGAACAACCACGAGCAACTCAGCCATTGCGCTTCACCTCGCGCAGCGCCGTACGAGCCACCACGAGGGCCGCGAGCCCGACGCCCGACACGAGCCACTCGATGAGGCGTCCGAGCACGACAGCGGGCGTCAGGGCGCTACTGAGGGGCACCTCCTGCAGGAGCGCGCCCGGAGTGAACCACTCGAGCTGCTGCATGGTCTCACCCGTGGGAGAGATGATGGCGCTCGTTCCGACCGTCGAGATGTTGACGACTGTGCGACCCAGCTCAATCGCTCTAACGCGCGCGATGGCGAGTTGCTGAACGCTCTCGTCAGTGCGACCGAAGTCCGCGTTATTGGACTGCGCGAAGATGACCTGGGCGCCCTGCTCGACGGTCTCAGTCATGAGCTGGTCATCGACGATGTCAAAGCAGATGTTGATGCCCGCGATCGCCGGCCCGAGGTCGAAGACGGCGTCCGTGGTGCCCGGCGTGTACTCGCGCTGCACGAGGTCGATGAGGTCGGGAGCGAACGGTCGCCAGAAGGCACGATCCGGAATGTACTCGCCGAAGGGCACAGGGTGCTTCTTGTCGTAGAGGTCGACTCCGCCCTCCCCCGCCTTCCACAGGATTGAGGTGTTGAAGATGTCATCGCCGCGCTCCGTGACCGACCAGCCGACGAGCGGCGCGTCGAAGCTCTCACTCACGTAGTCGAAGGCGCCCGCCCCGTAGGTCGAGTCGAGCGGGTTGTACTCTGATGCGCCCTCTGGCCAGACGACGACATCCACGTTCTCGCCCACGTAAGGTGTCGTCGCGTCGAGCTGAGCCTGCAGCAGGGACTCATCGGACTTGTCGAAGTAGCCGGCCTTGCCGTTGCCCTGCACGGCGAGAACGCGCAGCGTCCCGTCGGTTGCGAGCGGCCAGGCGGGCACGCTCACGAGCAGTGCGGCCACGCCTACGGCAATGGCCGCGCGGCCGAGGCGAGGAGCATCCACGAAGCGAACTGCTTCGACGGTGAGAGCGACGACGAGAACCATTGCGAAACTGACCCCGGAAACCCCGAGCCAACCGAACAGCGGTGCGATCGGACTCTCTGACTGTGAGAACGCGACCCGGCCCCAGGAGAAGCCTCCGTAGGGCCACACCGATGCCCAGGCCTCGCGCGCTGTCCAGAGGCCGGCGACAACCGTGGGGAGAAAAGCGAGGCGACCGACCGGGCTCGTGAATACGCGCGGAACCCAGCGATAGGCGAGGGTGATCGCGAGCGCGCCGACCGAGAAGAACAATGACTCTAGTGTCGAGAGCGCGGCCATCGGCAGGTCACCGAGAAACAGCGACGCCCACTCGATGTGCACGAGGTAGAACGAGAGACCGCCGATGAGTCCGACGAGCAGGCTCGACCACGCGCGGCGACCGACAAGAGCCACGAGAATCAGGGCGATGCCCGGAAAGATCAGGGGCCACCAGTTGCGGTCGGGAAATGCCGCGTCCATGACCGGTCCGGCGCAGGCCGCGAGGATGACAGCTGGCCACAGCGGCACAATCGGTTTGATCTCGGGCACGAAAGAAGAGCCTAGGCGACGGAACTGTAGGCGACGATCCCCCGCCGGATAGCGTCGAGTGCCTTGCGTGCCGTGACCCCCACGGGTGCATCGGCCACGACCGAGAGCTGGTCGAGCAGGTCGATGGTCTGCTTCGTGACGCGCACGAAGTCCCCCGCCGCCATGTCAGCGTCGGAGAGCACCGATTCCAGGCGCGCGCCCTGTGCCCAGCGGTACATCGCTAGGCACAGCCCGGTGGAGAGCGGCTGTGTTCCGGGCAGCTTGCTGTCACGTTCGAGGTCGTCGAGACGTGCCCACAGGTCGCCGGTTTCGTCGTACGCCGCGCGGAAATTGCCACGCGGCAGGTAGGCGTCGCCGAGCTGGCCCTCGTCACGGCGCGGCTCGTAGACGAGAGCGGCGGCCATGGCGGCGAGGGATGCGGGGTCGAGCTGGTTCCAGACGCCCAGGCGCAGGGATTCCGCGACGAGCAGGTCACGTTCGCCATAGATGCGGCGCAGCATCCGCCCGGCCGGAGCGAGCCTGAGCACGCCGTCGACGGACTCGAGATAGTTCAACTGCATGAGCACGTCGGTCACGCGGTCGAAAATCTTGGCGACAGCTCCCGTGCGACTGCGGATCTCCGCGGTCAGCCGGTCAGTCTCGCGCTTGAGCTTCCACCAGCGCTCGGCCCAACGGGCGTGCGACTCACGGTCGGGACAGGCGTGGCAGGGGTGCTGTCGCATCCGCTTGCGCAGGCTTGTGAGCTGGTGCTGGCGTCGTTCGCGCTGCCCGCGACTCTCGATCTCGCTGCGGCCGGCACCCTTGCGTTCGAGATCGCTGAGCTCGCGACGGATCGACGAGTACTCGGTGAAGTCACCGAGGTGGCACTTCATCGAGTTGGCGTAGCCGTCGAGTGACGCCTGCTGTTGACGCACCTTCGTCGCGAGGTCGACGACCGCGCGGTCGGCCTGGAACTGCGCGAAGCTCGACTCGAGAATCTCGCGCGTGCGCTCCCGCCCGAACTGGTCGATGAGGTTGACGGCCATGTTGTAGGTCGGCTTGAAGCTCGAGTTGAGCGGGTAGGTGCGGCGGCTTGCGAGCGAAGCGACTGCCTGCGGGTCGAGCCCTTCACCCCACTGGATGAGCGAGTGCCCTTCGACGTCGATCCCGCGGCGCCCGGCGCGCCCGGTGAGCTGCGTGTACTCCCCCGGCGTGATCGGCACGCGGGCCTCGCCGTTGAACTTCTCGAGCTTCTCGAGCACGACGGTGCGGGCGGGCATGTTGATGCCGAGAGCAAGGGTCTCGGTCGCGAAGACCACCTTGACGAGCTTCTTCTGAAAGAGCTCCTCGACGACCTCCTTGAACGCGGGGAGCATGCCCGCATGGTGCGCTGCAACGCCGCGCTCCAGCCCGTCGAGCCACTCCCAGTAACCGAGAACGCCGAGGTCCTCGTCGAGGAGGGTGCGGCAGCGGTCCTCAACGATCTGGCGGATCTCATC
>Ga0247813_10000686_pt1 | contig 29148 bp, 22 predicted proteins | sample UWRJL169409C1_FD_180719 | JGI IMG/M metagenome (GOLD analysis project Ga0247813, IMG submission 180719) | Plant litter microbial communities from Arlington Agricultural Research Station in Wisconsin, United States - UWRJ-L169-409C-1 | ecosystem: Environmental > Terrestrial > Plant litter >...
CGTGCCGACGGTCGAGTGCCGCATCCGGGCGATGAATTCGGTGACCTTGAAGCCGGGCAGCTGGCCGCCCTCGCCGGGCTTGGCGCCCTGGGCGATCTTGATCTCGATCTCGCGGCACTGGTTCAGGTATTCGGCGGTGACGCCGAACCGGCCGGATGCGATCTGCTTGACCGCCGAGTTGGCGCTGTCGCCGTCGGGACGCGGAACATAGCGTTCCGGATCCTCGCCACCCTCGCCGGAGACCGAGCGGGCGCCGATGCGGTTCATGGCGACGTTCAGAACGCCATGCGCTTCGGGCGACAGGGCGCCCAGCGACATGCCTGGCGTCAGGAAGCGACGACGGATGTCCGAGACGTTCTCGACCTCGTTGACCGGAACGGGGGTCAGGCCTTCGCGCCAGTCCAGCAGGTCACGCGGAGCGTTGTCCGGCTGGGCCTGGATGGCGTCGGAGTACTGCTTGAAGCGCTTGTAGTCGCCGCGGTTGCAGGCGTCCTGAAGCAGGTGGATCGTCTTCGCATCATGGGCGTGGGCCTCTCCGCCCGCACGGATGCGGAAGAAGCCGCCAATGACGGGCGAGGGGGTCGCCTCGGTCCAGGCTTCGGCATGGCGACGCATCGACGCCTGCTCCAGACCGGCCAGACCGATGCCGGAGATGCGCGACGGGGCGCCGGGGAAGAACTCGGCCGTCAGAGCCCGCGACAGACCCAGAACCTCGAACTCGCAGCCGCCGCGATAGGCGGAGATGATCGAGATGCCCTTGCGCGCCAGCGTCTTCATCAGACCGGCCTCGAGGCCCGCCTTGTAGTTCAGGCAGGCGTCACGCAGGGACAGGCCGGGATAGGCGCCGCGATCCAGACGTTCCTGGAACATCTCCTGCGCCAGCCACGGGTTGACGGCGGTGGCGCCGACCCCGACCAGGACGGCGACACCGTGCGGCTCGAGCGCCTCGGCCGAGCGGACGACGATGGAGACGAAAGAGCGCAGGCCCTTGTCCGTCAGCCGCAGATGGACCCCGGCGGTGGCCAGGATCATCGGGATCGAGATACGGCTCTCCGAGGCGCGCTCGTCGGTCAGAACAATCAGGCCGGACCCGCCACGCACGGCGGCCTCGGCCTCGTCCGCGATCCGGTCCAGGGCCGCACGCAGGCTGGCGCCCGGCCTTTGGCCGTTGGCGCTACCGCTCGCGACGCGGTCGCTCGCTGCTTGAGCGCCATTTCCATATTCCGGGACCGGATAGGAGCAGTCCAGCGTCACGGTCGATCCGGCGCCGACGACGCCCAGCATGCGTTCGTACATGCCGGTCGTCAGGATGGGGCTGTCCAGAACAAAGACGTTCGTCTGGGCCTCTTCCTCGGCGAGGATGTTGCCCAGGTTCTTGAAACGCGTCTTCAGGCTCATCGCCCCGGCTTCACGCAGGGGGTCGATCGGCGGGTTGGTGACCTGCGAGAAGTTCTGCCGGAAATAGTGGGCCAGCGGGCGGGCCAGAGCGGACAGCACGGCCGGCGGGCTGTCGTCGCCCATGGAACCCAGCGCTTCCTTGCCGTCCTTGATCAGCGGATCCAGCAGCATGTCCAGATCTTCGCGGCTGTAGCCGGCGGCGATCTGGCGTCGCGTCAGGGCCTCGCCGGTGGCGGCGCGGGGTTCCGGTCCGGGGCCGATCAGCGGCTCCAGATCGACCATGTTGTCGAGCCAGTCCTGATAGGGGTGGGCGGCGGCCAGGGCGTCGATCGCCTCGGCCTCGTCCAGCATCACGCCCTTCTGCATGTCGGCCACGATCATGCGACCGGGGCCGATGGGCAGGCGGCGGGCGATCCGGCTCTCGGGGATCCCGGCCAGACCGGCTTCCGAGCCAGCCAGCAGCAAGCCGTCGTGGGTAAGCATTGCGCGCAGCGGACGCAGGCCGTTCCGGTCCTTGCCGCAGACGATGTAGCGGCCGTCGGTGGCGCAGATAGCGGCGGGGCCGTCCCACGGCTCCATCACGGCGTTGCAATAGGCGTAGAGGGCGCGGTGGTCGGCCTTCATCAGCCCTTCGTCGCGCGACCACGCCTCGGGGATCAGCAGGGCCTTGGCCATGGGCGCGGTGCGGCCGGCCCGGACCAGAACCTCGAAGACGTTGTCGAGGGCGGCGGAGTCGGATCCGCCGGGCTGGACGACGGGCTTCACCTCGCCGTCGCGATCGCCGAAGGCCTGGGCCGTCATGCGTATCTCGTGCGACCGCATCCAGTTCAGGTTGCCCTTGAGCGTGTTGATCTCGCCGTTGTGGGCCAGCATCCGGAACGGCTGGGCCAGCCGCCACTCGGGGAAGGTATTGGTCGAATAGCGCTGGTGGAAAATGGCGTAGGCGGCCGCGAACTTCGGGTCCAGCAGGTCGGGGAACAGCTGGTCCAGCAGTTCGGCGCGGACCATGCCCTTGTAGATCAGCGACCGGGCCGACATCGAACAGATGTAGAAGCCGGGCACGCCCTCGGCCTGGATGGCGCTCTCGATCCGGCGGCGGCACAGGAACAATTCGCGTTCCAGGTCCTCGCTGGCCAGCGGCTGGCCGTCGTCGGCTGTGGGGGAGGCGAGCATGATCTGCTCGATCTCGGGCCGGGTCGCATCGGCCTTGGAGCCCACGACCGAGAGGTCGATCGGCGTCTGGCGCCAGCCGTAGATATAAAAGCCGGCGCGCAGGACCTCGGTCTCGACGATGGCGCGGGCACGGTCCTGGGCGCCCAGATCGGTGCGGGGCAGGAAGATCTGGCCGATGGCGACCGGGCCGGGCTTCAGCGTCTGGCCGATGACCCGGACCTGTTCGGCGAAGAAGGCCTGGGGCGTCTCGACCATCAGGCCGGCGCCGTCGCCGGACAGGCCGTCGGCGTCGACGGCGCCGCGGTGGGCGACGTTCTTCAGCGAGGTGATGGCGTACTCGACCACCTCACGGCGCGGCTTGCCGTCGATGGCGGCCACGAGGCCTACGCCACAGGCGTCCTTCTCCGACGAAGCCTGATAGGCGTGGCCGTCGATCAGGCATTGGCGGTCGGTCGTGTATTGTTGGAGCCAGGTCATATCGTTGGGCGCGGTCATGCCGCGACTTCCTCTGTACGCGTACGCAGGTAGCGGTCGATTTCAGCGGCGGCGTCCTGACCGTCACGGACGGCCCAGACGACCAGCGAGGCGCCGCGCACGGCGTCTCCGGCGGCGAAGACGCCGGGGATGTTGGTCATGAAGCCGGAGCGAGCGGTGGCGACGGTGTTCCATTCGGTCAGGGACAGTTCGCCGGAATGAGCGGCGAATTCCTCGGGTTCGAAGCCGAGGGCCTCGATCACCAGATCGGCCTGCAGGTCGAAGTCGCCGCCGGGGACGGCGACGATCTCGCGGCGCTTGCCGAACTCGGGTTCCGACAGCGCCATGCGGGCGGCGCGGACGGACGAGACCGAGCCGTCACGCGACATCAGGGCCTTGGGCGCGCCCAGCCATTCGAAGACCACGCCTTCTTCCTCGGCGTTCGAGACCTCGCGAGCCGAGCCCGGCATGTTCTCGCGGTCGCGGCGGTAAAGGCAGACGACGCTCTCGGCGCCTTGGCGGATTGCCGTGCGGACGCAGTCCATGGCCGTGTCGCCGCCGCCGATGACGACGACCTTGCGGCCCCTGGCGTTGTGCCATGTGTCGTTGTCGACCTCGCCGAGGTCGCGACGGTTCTGGTGGATCAGGAAGTCCAGCGCGGCGACGGTGTCGCCCGGACCGCAGCCCGGCACCGACAGGGCGCGGGCCTGATACACCCCCATGGCCAGCAGGACGGCGTCATGCTTCTCGCGCAGCTCGGCCAGGGTCACGTCCTTGCCGACGTCGCAGTTCATGACGAAGGTCACGCCGCCCTCGATCAGGCGATCGGTCCGGCGCTGGACCACGCGCTTCTCCAGCTTGAAGCCGGGAATGCCATAGATCAGCAAGCCGCCGGGCCGGTCGTGGCGGTCATAGACGGTGACCTGATAACCCGCAGTGCGCAGGCGGTCGGCGGCTGCCATTCCGGCGGGGCCTGCACCGACGATGGCGACGGATTCGCCGCGTTCATGGATCGGGCGAATAGGCTCGACCCAGCCATTGTCGAAGGCGGTGTCGCCGATGAAGGCCTCGACCGAGCCGATGGTCACGGCTTCCCAACCGGACTGATTCAGGGTGCAGGAGCCCTCGCAAAGACGGTCTTGCGGGCAGATGCGGCCGCAGATCTCGGGCATGGTCGATGTTGCGGACGCTATCTTCCACGCCTCGCGCATCTCGTCTTCGGCCGACAGGCCCAGCCAGTCGGGGATGTTGTTCTGAAGCGGGCAGGCGTTCTGGCAAAAGGGCACGCCGCAATCGGTGCAGCGGCCGGCCTGGGTCTCGAGATTTTCCGGCGTCGGTTTGACGATGATCTCGCCGAAATCCTGGACGCGAACGGACGCTTCCGTCTTGGGCAGACGGCGCGGTTGAACGACGAACCCTTGCGGGCCGGATGATCCCTTGTGTTGCATGGCGGCATAAAACCAAAACCCATGCTTTCGGCAAATGATTTTCGCGAGAACGGCCTCAAGCGGTGCTTGTTGGCATGTTCTTGTCGCCAATGCGCATCAGGAGGGTTTGCTCGACCCCTGACGAAAGTGGCCAGTTGCGAGTCACTCGCGCTTTCGCGTCCGTGACTCGCTCCGGATCAGGACTGTTCCCAGCCGCCGGCCAGCGCCTTGAACAGGGCGATCTGGTAGGTGGTGACGAGAGCGTCGGATTGAGCCAGCGCTGCGTCGGCGCCGGCCAGGGTGCGTTCGGAATCCAGCACCGTCAGGAAGTTGTCGGCGCCGGCGTCGAAACGCAGGCGGGACAGTCGGGCGGCGCTGGCGGCCTGATCGCGCGCCTCGGTGAGGGCCGTGCGGCGGTCCAACTCATTGGCGTAGTTGGTCAGGGCCGTTTCGGTCTCCTGCAGCGCGGCCAGAACGGTCTGGTCGAAGGTGGCCAGGGCCGCCTCCGTCAGGGCGCCGGTCTGGGCGATGCGGGCGCGGGCGACGAGGATGTTCGGGAACGACCAACTGATCAGCGGGCCGAAGCTGAAGCGGAAATTCTCGTCCTCGCCCAGATCGCTGCTGTCCAGCGCGGTGGAGCCGATCGATCCACCCAGGCTGATGGTCGGATAGAGCGACGCCGTGGCGACGTTCACCCGCGCGGCGGCGGCGGCCAGATTGCGCTCGGCCTGACGCACGTCAGGACGACGGGCCAGCAGGGCGGCGCCATCGCCGACCGGGATCGGCTGCGACAGCTGCGGCGGCCGGGCGCAGGACCGCGCGGCCTCGCTGGCTTCGGCGGGAGTGCGGCCGGTCAGGGTAGACAGACGATAGAGGGCTCCATCGCGCTGGGCCCGCAGGGTCGGCAAGGTCGCGCGGGTCGAGGCCAGGGCCGATTGGGCCCGTGCGGTGTCCAGCCCGGTCCCGGCGCCGCCGGCCAGCAGGCGCTGGGTCAGGTCGGCGGTGTTCTGCTGCAGACCCAGGGTCCGTTCGGCGACGGCGATCTGGGCGTTGGCGGAACAGGCGTCGGCATAGGCGCGAGCGGTCTCGGCGGCGACCGTGACCCGCACGGTGTTCAGCGCGGCTTCCTGGGCGTCCGCATCGGCGCGGGCGGCCCGGATCGCCGAGCCGACGCGACCGAACAGATCGATCTCGTACGAGGCGTCGAGGCCGACGTCATAGGTGTCGACCTCGGGCGGTTCGACGCCCGTGCCCGAACTGGCGGCCGAACCCTGGATCCGCCGGGCCGAGGCGCTGGCGCTGGTCGTCGGGAAACGGCCGGCGCGGGCTTCGGACAGCGAGGCCCGGACGGCGCGCAGGTTGGCCGCGGCGGCTTCCAGTTCGTTGTTCTCGGCGAACGCCTGGGTGATCAGGCCGTCCAGAACGGGATCGTTGTACAGCCGCCACCAGTCGTCGCGGGCGGCGTCCGGGGACACGGCCGCCGACTGCGAGCCGATGAAGGCGCCCGACGCAAGCGGGGGGAGGTCGGCGTCGGGCGCCCTCGGCCCGACCGCGCAGGCGGACAGCAGGGCTGCCGCGCTCGCGAGGGTCAGGAACCTGAGAGAAGTGGATCGAGCAGTCATCAGGCGTCTCCCGTCCGGGGCGTCAGGCCTTGGCCCGTCGCCGGCAGCGGTTCGTTGGGGTCCTGCACCGGGGTGCCGGTGGTCGGTGCGGGCGGGGTTCTTTCCGGCTCATGCGGGATGCGGGCGGCGAAGCCACGGCACATCACATAAAAGACCGGCGTGAACAGCAGGCCGAAGATGGTCACCCCGATCATGCCGAAGAACACCGCGGCCCCCAGGGCCCGGCGCATCTCGGCGCCGGGGCCTTCCGCCAGCACCAGCGGCAGAACGCCGAGGATGAAGGCGAAGGAGGTCATCAGGATCGGGCGAAGACGGGTCCGGGCGGCCGAGACGGCGGCGTCCCAGCGGCTGAGCCCTTCTTCTTCCGCCTGTTTGGCGAACTCGATGATCAGGATCGCGTTCTTGGCCGCCAGCGCCACCAGCACCACCAGTCCGACCTGGACCAGGATGTTGTTGTCGAGGCCCAGGGCGTTGACCCCCAGCATCGCTGCCAGCACGCACATCGGAACGATCAGGATGACCGCCAGAGGCAGGGTGAAGGCTTCGTACTGGGCCGCCAGAACCAGGAAGACCAGCAGCACGGACATGGCGAAGATCAGACCCGCGCCGCCCGAAGCCTGCTTCTCCTGGAAGGCCAGCTCGGTCCATTCGTAGGAGAAGCCCTGCGGCAGGGTCTTGGCCGCCAGTTCCTCCATCATGCCGATGGCCTGACCGGAAGAGACGCCCGGCGCGCCTTGACCCTGCAGCTCGGCCGAGGGGAACAGGTTGAACCGCACGATCCGCGAGGGACCGGAGTCCTGACGCAGGTTGGCGACGGATGCGAGAGGCACCATCGCGCCCGTGGTGGACTTGACCTTCAGGTTGGCGATATCGGCCAGGTCGTCACGATAGGCCGGCTCCGCCTGGGCGGTGACGCGATAGGTGCGGCCGGCCAGGTTGAAGTCGTTGATGTAGGACGAGCCCAGATAGATGCCCAGCGTCGAGAAGACGTCGGACGGCTGGACGCCCAGCATCAGGGCCTTGTCGCGATCGACGTCGGCGGCGATGCGCGGCGAGGCGGTGTTGTAGGTCGAGAAGACCTGCTGCAGCTGCGGATTCTGGGCCGCTCCGCCCATCATGCCGAAGGTGGCGCCTTCCAGCGCGCGATAGCCTGCGCCGGACCTGTCCTGAACCATCATCTTGAAGCCGTTGCCGGTGCCCAGACCCTGGATGGAGGGCGGGGCGATGACGAAGATGTTGGCTTCCTCGATACCGCCGGTAGCCTGGGTGATGGCCCCGGCCAAGGCGGCCGCTTTGGTCTCCTTGGACGTGCGATCCTCGAAGGCGTTGAGGCGGACGAAGATGGTGGCCGAGTTGGAGCCGAAGGCGAAGCTGGAGCCGTCCAGGCCGGCGAAGGCGATCGTGGCGTCGACGCCTTCCTTGGACTTGATGATCTGCGAGGCGCGCTGCATCACGGCCTCTGTGCGGTCAAGCGAAGACCCGGCGGGCAGCTGGATGACGCCGATCAGGAAGCCCTGGTCCTGCTCCGGAATGAAGCCGGACGGGGTGTCCATCAGCCGCCAGGTGGTCAGACCCAGCAGGCCGACATAGACGACGAGCACGATGACGACGAGACGGATCAGGCGGGCCGTCAGGCGGCCGTACTGGTCCGACAGCCAGTCGAAGCCCTGGTTGAACTTGCGTCCGCCCAGACCGACGTACCAGACGACCGAACCCCAGAGGCCCGGCTTGCGGCGGACTTCTTCATGGCTGTGGGGGCGCAGCAGCAGGGCGGCCAGCGCCGGCGACAGGGTCAGCGACACGAACAGCGACGTGACCGAGGCTGCGGCGATGGTGATCGCGAACTGGCGATAGAAGATGCCGGGGATCCCGGGGACGAACATTGTCGGGATGAACACCGAGACCAGCACCAGACCGATGGCGATCAGGGCACCCGACACTTCCTGCATCGAGCGATAGGCGGCGTCGCGTGGACTGAGCCCTTCGCCGATCAGACGCTCCACGTTCTCGACAACGACGATGGCGTCATCGACGACGATGCCGACGGCGAGGATCAGCGCCAGCAGGGTCAGGGAGTTGATCGAATAGCCGAGCGCCAGCTGGACCGCGAAGGTGGCGACCAGGGCGACGGGGATGGCGATGATGGGGATGATGGCCGCGCGCCAGGTCTGCAGGAAGACCATGACCACGATTACGACCAGGATGATGGCCTCGACCAGGGTGTGCTGCACCGACTCCACGGAGGCGGCGACGAACTCGGTGGGGTTGTAGGCGACCTTGATGTCGGCGCCTTGCGGCAGGTCGGCGCGAAGCAAGTCGAGTTCGGCCTGCACGCGTTCGGCGGTGCCCAGCGCGTTGGCGCCCGGCTGCTGGACGATGGCGACGCCCACGCCGCGCTCGCCGTCGAAGAAGCCGCGGATCCCGTAATCCTGGGCGCCCAGTTCGATGCGGGCGATATCGGACAGGCGGGTGACGGCGCCGTTGGCGTTGGTCTTGAGCACGACCTTGCCGAACTCTTCCGGCGTGGTCAGGCGACCCTGAACCTGGATGGGCTGCTGGAAGGCCGAGGCGTTGGTGGCGAACGGCGGCTGGCCGATCGAACCGGCCGCGGCCTGAACGTTCTGGGCCCGCAGGGCGGCGACGATCTCGTTGGCCGACAGGTCGCGCGCGGCGGCCTTGGCCGGATCGATCCAGACCCGCATGGAGTAGTTGCCGCCGCCGAAGACGGTGACCCCGCCGACGCCCTCGATCCGCAACAGACGGTCGCGCATCGTGGAGTTGGCGTAGTTGCCCAGATAGTCGTTGCTCAGGCTCTTGTCCGGCGAGGTGACCGAGGCGATCAGCAGGAAGCCCTGAGACGCCTTGGCGACTACGATCCCGGTCTGGCGGACCTGGTCGGGCAGGCGCGGCTCGGCCAGGGCGACCCGGTTCTGGACCAGCACCTGGGCGCTATCCAGATCGGTGCCGGGCTTGAAGGTGACGGTGATCGCCACCGCGCCGTCCGAGGTCGAGGACGACGACACGTAGAGCATGCCCTCGACCCCGTTGATCTCCTGCTCCAGCGGAGCGGCGACGGTCTCGGCCAGGGTCTCGGCCGAGGCGCCGGGGAAGGCGGCGTTCACGGTGATCGTGGGCGGCGCGATTTCCGGATACTGCGACAGCGGCAGCAGCGGATAGGCGGCGATGCCGACGATCGTGATGAACACCGACAGCACGGCCGCGAAGATCGGCCGGTCGATGAAGAAGCGAGAGATGTTCATGTCAGTCTCAGTCGCCGATCGCCACGGAGCCCGACAGGGCGCTGGCTGAGGTCGCCGTGGCGGCGGGCACGGAAGTGGTCACGGGGGCGGCGTTGGCTGTCGGCGTCCGGGTGATACGGCCGGGGTTGGCCTTCACCTTCTGGCCGGGCTGCTGAACGCGCGAGCCGCCGTTGATGATGACGCGGTCCTGTGCGGTAATGCCGGAACGGATCACGCGCAGGCCATCGACCAGCGGGCCGAGTACGACCGGACGCGGCGTGACCGTGCCGTCGGCGGCGACGACCGAGACCGTGCGCTGGTCGGCGCCGGCGCTGACGGCGGCGTCGGGGATCAGCAGGGCGTCATAGGCGCCGGCGCCGGCGACGCGGATCTGGCCGAACATGCCGGGCTTCAGGAAGCCGTCGCCGTTCGGGACGACCGCGCGCAGGCGGATGGTGCCCGACGAGGCGTCGATGGCGTTGTCAGTAAAGTCTAGCGTGCCGACATGGCCGAACTCGGCCTCGTCCTGCAGGCGGATGCGGACCGGGGCCGACGCGCCGGCGCGGGCCTGACGCTGATATTTGAGCAGGGTCGCTTCGGACCCGTCGAACACGAAGTAGATCGGGGCGCTGGAGACGATGGTGGTCAGGACATCGGCGGCGGACGATCCGCCGGCGACCAGGTTGCCCGGGTCGCTGCGGCGGTCGGACACGCGGCCCGAGACCGGCGCGGTGACGCGGGTGAACTCGAGGTCCAGCTGACGGGCGCGGAGATTGGCGTTGGCCGAGGCCAGGGTAGCTTCGGCCGTCAGCAGGGCGCCGCGGTTGGTGTCGACTTCCGACTGGGACACGGCCTGGCTGGCCAGCAGGCCTTCCGAGCGGGTCAGGTTGGTGCGGGCCAGGCTGACCTGGGCCTGGGCTTGCGCCAGCGAAGCTCGGGCGGCGGCGACGAGCGCCTGAGCCGGACGCGGGTCCAGGGTGAACAGCAACTGGCCGCGACGGACGAAGTCGCCGTCACGGAAGTGGACCGACTGGACATAGCCACCGACACGGGCGCGGACGTCGACCGTCTGGGTCGCCTCGAACCGGCCGGTGAAGTCGTCCCAGTCGACGATCCGCTCGCTCAGGGGGTTGGCGACGGTGACTGGGGCGGGAGGCGGCGGACCCGCCGCCTCCGTCTTCGCGCAGCCGTAGAGGGCTGCCGCGATCATGGCGGATACGGCGACGATCTTCAGTCTGCGCATGCGCGGACTCCTGTAGGGAATGTTCGGGTAGGCGACGGACTGTGGCGCAAATGGGGTCACGCGCCCGCAGGTCAACACCTGATGACTTGTTTTGTGCGAGTGCGAGATAGTTGTCAACAAGCGATGACATAGCCATACTGCTGCTGGGGCCTTTGAGGACATCACGTTGAGTTTCGACCTTTGCCACAGGCCGCGTAACGCAGCGGCGACGCGGAGCGCCATTCTCGAGTGCGCCAATCGCCGTTTCACGGCTGAATCCTACGATCAGGTGGGCATGCGCGACATCGCCAGGGACGTCGGCGTCGATCCGGCTCTGATCTCCCGCTACTTCGGTTCCAAGGAAGACCTGTTCGCCTCGGTGCTGGAGGATTGCGGCAACGGTTCCGATCTGATGGCGGGAGATCGAAGCACATTCGGCGATCGCGTGGCTCATGACGTGATCTACGGCCCCCGCAAGGAGTTCAAGCTGCGCTGGCTGCTTCTGATGCTGCGCTCGATCGCGTCGCCAAAGGCGGCCGACATCATCATGCGGCAGTCGAACGCCAAATTCTATCAGCCCTTCACCGACTGGGTCGGGGGAGAGGACGCCGAGATCAAGGCGCGTCTTACGGCGGGTCTGATCATGGGGCTGACGGTCAGCCGGGATATCTCGGGCGGATTCAACCTGTCTCCTGAACAGTGCGAGCGCCTGCACAAGCGGCTGGCCACGACGCTTCAGGACTTCATCGACAACTAGGATCGCCGTTTCAACCTGTCATACAGGGGCGAAATTGCTGCGATTGGGCCATCAAGGTCGAATTTTGGAAGTTTCTTCCAATGCCGACTTGTGTGACTCATCGCTTTCTGGCTTTATGCCCTCACAAGCAGGAGCAGGCCGTGAGCCAGTCCATTCGCCATGACCAGACGACACGGGCGGCCAAGGCCGTCGCGGTGACGCGTGCGCAAGCCGGTCCGGCGGCTCTGGCGACCATTATTCTCAGCGTACTCCTTGTACTGCTCTCCGGAGCGGTGTGGACGCAGCTGACCTGAACCCAAGCAAAAACTCAGGATCACCCGCCGCCACCCGCTCCCGAAAGGAAGCGGGTTTTTTAACGCCCGAACGACCGGCCCGATCGGGCGACAGACAGAAACAACCCCCAGTGACCACGCAAGATTCCTCCTCCAGCGAACCGCAGTCCCCGGCGAAGCCCGCCCGGCGCAGCGAGGTCGTGACCAAGGGCCCGAACCGTGCGGCGGCCCGCAGCTACCTGCGCGCGGCGGGCATGTCCGACGCAGATTTCGAAAAGCCGATGATCGCCATCGTCAACACCTGGTCGACGGTCACCCCGTGCAACATGCATCTCGACCGGCTGGGTCGCGACGTCCGCGCCGGCATCATCGCGGCGGGCGGCTATCCGGTGGACTTCAACACTATCGTCGTCACCGACGGCATCTCGATGGGCACGCCGGGCATGAAGGCCTCGCTGATCAGCCGGGAAGTCATCGCCGACTCCATCGAACTGGCGGTCGAGGGCCATCAGCTGGACGGCGTCGTCTGCATCGTCGGCTGCGACAAGACCATCCCGGCCGCCGCCATGGCCCTGGCCCGGATGGATATCCCGGGTCTGGTCTACTATGGCGGCACCATCATGCCGGGCGTCCTGCCCACGATCGATGGCGGCACGAAGGAAGTCTCGGTCCAGGAAGTCTTCGAGGCCATCGGCGCCCATGGCGCGGGCACGATCGACGACGAGCAGCTGAAGATCGTCGAGAGCGCCGTCTGTCCCGGCGCCGGCGCATGCGGCGGCCAGTTCACCGCCAATACCATGGCCATGGCTCTGTCGGTCATGGGCATCTCGCCCATGGGCGCCAATGACGTTCCCGCCGTCGATCCCGGAAAGGGCGCCGAGGGCGAGCGCTGCGGCCGCCTGATCGTCGAACGCGTGTTCGCCGGCGACTCGGCCCGCAAATACATCACCCGCGCCTCGCTGAAGAACGCCGCCGTCGCGGTCTCGGCCTCGGGCGGCTCGACCAACGCCGTCATGCACCTGACCGCCATCGCAGCCGAGGCGGGCGTCGATTTCGGCGTCGAGGATTGCCACCAGGCCTGCGTGGAGGCGCCGGTCATCTGCGACCTGAAGCCCGGCGGCCGCTTCCTGGCCTCGCACCTGTTCGCCGCCGGCGGCACCCGTCTGGTCACCCAGCGGCTGGCCCAGGCCGGCAAGATCGTCAACGCCCCGACCGTCACCGGCCGCAGCCTGTTCGCCGAGGCCGCCGACGCCGAGGAAACCCCGGGCCAGGTCGTGGTCACCACCATGGACGCCCCCGTCATGGCGCGCGGCTCCTATGCCGTCATCTATGGCGACGTCGCCCCCGAGGGCGCGGTCATCAAGCTGACCGGTCACAAGGTCGATGTCTTCGAAGGCCCGGCCGCCGTGTTCGACTCCGAGGAAGACGCCTTCCACGCGGTCCAGGACGGTTCGGTCGGCGAGGGCGACGTCATCATCATCCGCTACGAGGGCCCCAAGGGCGGTCCCGGCATGCGCGAGATGCTGCAGGTCACCGCCGCCCTGAAGGGCAGGGGGATCAACAACGTCGCCCTGCTGACCGACGGCCGGTTCTCGGGCGCCAGCTACGGCTTCGTCGCCGGCCACGTCTCGCCGGAAGCGGCCGTCGGCGGGCCGATCGCCCTGGTCCGCGACGGCGACCGCATCACGATCGACGTCTCGAACCGCCGCATCGATGTGGACGCCGACCTGGTCGCCCGACGTCAGGGCTTCACGCCCCGGCCGATGGTCCCCGCCCACGGCGTCTTCGCCAAATACCGCGCCAGCGTCGCCTCGGCTTCGCAGGGCGCCGTCACCATTCCCAACCCGCCGCCGGCCCAGATCCCGGCGTCCTCCAAAGCCCGTCAGGAAGCCTGAGAGTCATGCAAATCTACACCAACGACGATATCCGCCCGGGCGTCATCGCCGGCCAGAAGATCGCCATCATCGGCTATGGCTCGCAGGGCCGCGCCCACGCCCAGAACCTGAAGGACTCGGGCCACGACGTGATCGTCGGCGTTCGCGCCGGCGGCAAGGGCTGGAAGAACGCCCAGGCTGACGGTCTGACGACGGCCGAACCTTCGGAAGCCGTCAAGGACGCCGACATCATCGCCATCCTGACGCCCGACATGGCCCAGCAGGAGGTCTACAAGACCCAGATCGAACCCTATGCCAAGAAGGGTTCGGCCCTGCTGTTCGCCCACGGCTTCTCGATCATCTACGGCCGCGTCGTTCCGCGCGAGGACATGGACGTCATCCTGGTCGCGCCCAAGGGGCCCGGCGATCTGGTCCGCCGCGAGTTCCAGAAGGGCGCCGGCGTTCCCTCGCTGTTCGCCGTCGAGAAGGACGTCACCGGCAAGGCCCGCGATCGGGCCATGGGTTACGCCAAGGGCAATGGCGGCGCGACCGGCGGTCTGCTGGAAACCACCTTCCGCGAAGAGACCGAAACCGATCTGTTCGGCGAGCAGGCCGTCCTGTGCGGCGGCGCCAAGGAACTGGTCATGGGCGGCTTCACCACCCTGGTCGAGGCCGGCTATCAGCCCGAGATCGCCTATTTCGAATGCCTGCACGAGCTGAAGCTGATCGTCGACCTGTTCTACGAAGGCGGCATCACCAAGATGAACGAGTTCATCTCCGAGACCGCCAAATGGGGTTCGGTCGTCAGCGGCCCGCGCGTCATCAACGGCGAGACCCGCGAGCGGATGAAGGAGATCCTGGCCGAGATCCAGTCGGGCCAGTTCGCCCGCGAATGGATCGCCGAGAACGAAGCCGGCAAGGGCGCCTATGACGCCCTGGTCAAGGCCGACAGCGAGCATCCGATCGAGGTCGTCGGCGCGGGCCTGCGCGAGCGCATGGCCTGGCTGCACGCCCCCAAATCCGCGGCCGCCTGAGCCCCGGACTGAACAGAGACGCATGATGAACGCCGCCGCCACAGCCCTGAAGCCCGCAGTCGAGACCGCTCCACAATCGGGCGCGCGCCTCGTCGTCTCCACTCTGGAGAAGCTGGGGGTAGAGGTGCTGTTCGGCTATCCCGGCGGCGCCATCATGCCGATCTACGACGCCCTGGCCGGGTCGAGCCTGCGCCACTACCTGTGCCGTCACGAACAGGGCGCGGCCTTCGCGGCCGACTCCTACGCCCGGGTCAGCGGCAAGGTCGGAGTCTGTATGGCGACGTCCGGACCGGGTGCGACCAATCTGGTCACCGGCATCGCCAACGCCATGCTGGATTCCATCCCGATGGTCTGCATCACCGGCAATGTCGCGCAGGGCGTCATGGGCATGGACGCGTTTCAGGAGGTCGACATCCTGGGCGTCACCCTGCCGATCGTGAAACACTCCTACCTGGTCCGCAGCGCCGCCGACATTCCGGCGGTGATCGAGGAAGCCTTCCATATCGCTCGCTCGGGTCGTCCCGGTCCGGTCCTGATCGACCTGCCCAAGGACGTCCAGTTCGAGATGACGACCGCTCCGCGCGGCATCCATCTGTCGAACGAGATCGCCGTCGCAGAGGGCTCGGTCATCGCCGCAGCGGAGGCGGCCATCCGCGCTGCGAAAAAGCCGATCCTGTACATCGGCGGCGGGGCCAAGATCTCGGGCGCCGTTGACGCGGTGCGCGATTTCGCCGCCATGACCGGAATCCCGCAGGTCTCGACCCTGAATGCGCTCGGCACCATCCCCACCGGTCAGGACAACTTTCTGGGCATGCTGGGCATGCACGGCACGCGAGCCGCCAACGAGGCGGTTCAGGAAAGCGATCTGCTGATCGTCGTCGGCGCCCGGTTCGACGACCGCGCTACCGGCAAGCTGAACGAGTTCGCGCCCCACGCCGGCGTCGTCCATTTCGACATCGACCCGTCCGAGATCGGCAAGCTGCGCAAGGTCGCCGTTGGCGTCGTCGGGGACCTGAAGCCCAATCTGGAAGCCCTGAACGCCCGCCTGTCCAACGGTCCGGCCATCGAGGTTTCCGAGTGGGCCGACCGCTGGCGCGCCAAATCGATCGAATGCGCCTTCAACTATGATGCGCCTGGCGAAGGGGTCTTCGCGCCCCAGCTGCTGAATGAACTGTCGAAGAAGGCCGGACCGAAATTCATCGCCGCCTGCGACGTCGGCCAGCACCAGATGTGGGTCGCCCAGTACTGTGAGTTCGCGCGTCCGCAGGCCCACATCACCTCGGGAGGTCTGGGCTCGATGGGCTTTGGCCTGCCCGCCGGCATCGGCGCCAAGCTGGCCGAGCCGGACGCCGTGGTCGTCACCATCACGGGCGACGGCGGGGTGATGATGAACATCCAGGAGCTGGCTACGGTCAATCGCTTCAAGATCCCGCTGAAGATCGTCCTGCTGGACAATTCGCGTCTGGGCATGGTCCGCCAGTGGCAGGAGTTTTTCTTCGAACGGAACTTCTCGGAGGTCGATCTGTCGGACAATCCGGACTTCGTGAAGGTCGCCGAGGCCTTCGGCATCGAGGCCTTCCGCATCGACAGTCGCGATCAGGTCTCGGCCGGTATCGACCGCCTGCTGGCCGCCGAGGGGCCGATCCTGGCCCACGTCATTATCGACCCGGAAGACAACGTCTGGCCGCTGGTGCCGCCGGGCAAGAACAACGCCGAAATGCTGGAGGGCGCACGATGACCGACACGGTTCACATCCTGATCGACCGGGCCGACGGCGCGCTTCAACGTCTGATCGGTCTGGTGGAGCGTCGTGGCTTCCACATCGACGCCATGAACATGGCGCCCGAGGGTGAAGGCCTGCGCATCGCCCTGACGGTGCGCGGTCGTGACGTCGGTCGCTCGATGGACAATCTGGGTCTGCAGATCGACCGTCTGGTTGGCGCGCGGAGGATCTCCAACGACGCCAGCTTTCGCGCCGAGGCCGCCTGATCAATGAGTGCTGCGCGTACCCTGTATGAAAAGGTCTGGGACCGCCATCTGGTCGTGCCCGAGACGGACGCCACACCCGGCGTCCTCTATATCGACCTGCATCTGGTCCACGAAGTCACCAGTCCCCAGGCCTTCAGCGAAATCGAGAGCCGGAGGCTGAAGGTCCGTCGTCCGGATCGCACCTTCGCGACCCTGGACCATTCGACCCCGACCCTGCCGGCCGTGAACGGACAGCGGCCCTATGTCACCGACGAGGCCCGCGATCAGGTCGCCCGGCTGGAGCAGAACTGCGCCCGTCATGGCGTGGAGCTGGCCGGCTGGGATTCGGACGCGCGGGGCGTGGTCCATGTCATGGGGCCGGAACTGGGCCTGACCCAACCAGGCATGACGGTGGTCTGCGGCGACAGCCACACCGCGACCCACGGCGCCTTCGGGGCCCTGGCCTTCGGCATCGGCACGTCCGAGGTCGGTCATGTGCTGGCGACCCAGTGCCTGCTGCAACGCAAGTCCCAGACCCTGCGGGTCACGATCGATGGCGCACTGCAGCCCGGCGTCTCGGGCAAGGATGTGGCCCTGGCCGTGATCGCGGCCCTGGGCTTTGGCGGCGGCACGGGCTTCGTCATCGAATACGCCGGCAGCGCCGTGCGCGGTCTGGACATGGAAGGGCGGATGACCCTGTGCAACATGTCGATCGAGGCCGGCGCCCGGGCGGGCATGATCGCGCCAGACCAGAAGACGATCGACTGGCTGCGCGGCCGTCGCAAGGTCCCGCAAGGGCCGGCCTATGACGCGGCGGCCGTCGAATGGCTGGCTCTGGCCAGCGATCCGGGCGCGACCTACGACAAGGAGGTCGTGCTGGACGGCGCCGCGATACGCCCGATGGCGACCTGGGGCACGACCCCTGACGCCGGCGCGCCGATCGGCTCGCGGGTGCCCGAGCCGAAGTCCGACAGCGACCGCAAGGCCATCGCCTATATGGGTTTCGAGGCCGGGCAGACGACGACGACCCAGGCCGTGGACGTCGTCTTTATCGGCAGTTGCACCAACGGGCGTCTGCCGGACCTGCGCGCCGCCGCCGAGGTCTTGAAGGGCCGCAAGGTCAAGGAAGGGGTGCGCATGCTGGTCGTGCCGGGTTCCGAGGCCGTGCGTCGCGACGCCGAGGCCGAGGGGCTGGACGTCATCTTCACCGAGGCCGGCGCCGAATGGCGTATCCCGGGCTGTTCGATGTGCATCGCCATGAACGGCGACGTCGTCGGGCCGGGGCAACTGGCCGTTTCGACCTCCAACCGCAATTTCGAGGGCCGTCAGGGCAAGGGCGCCCGCACCATCCTGGCCAGTCCGGCGACGGCGGCGGCCAGCGCCATCGCCGGAGTCCTTACGGATCCGCGCGTCTATCTGTCGGAGACGGTCGATGCGTAATTTTCCTCAATTCCGCTCATCCCGGCGAAAGCCGGGACCCAGTGCTTTTGGGAGGCAGCGCGCTGGATTGAGAGCATTTGTCATCACACCCGCTGATCGCCCAGAGAACTGGGTCCCTGCTTTCGCCGGGATGAGCGGAGAGGAATGATGGAACCGATCCGCGTCTTCACCTCCCGCACCCTGGTCCTGACCCAGGCGAACATCGACACGGACCAGATCATTCCGGCCCGGTTCCTGACCACGACGGAAACGACGGGTCTGGGGGCCAAGGCCTTCTATGACTGGCGCTACGAGACCGACGGCTCCGCACGGCCCGAGGCGGTGCTGAACCGGATCGATCCGACCGAGCACCGCATCCTCGTCGCCGGCGACAATTTCGGCTGCGGCTCGTCGCGAGAACACGCGCCCTGGGCCCTGTACGACTATGGCTTCCGGGCCGTCATCTCGACCAACATCGCCGACATCTTCACCTCAAACGCCCTGAAGAACGGCCTGCTGCCCATCGTCGTCGATCAGGCGACATGGGACGATCTGGTCGCCCATCCGGAACAGCCGGTGACCGTCGACCTCGAGGCCAATGAGGTCCGGCGCGGCAACCACGCGCCCGTGATCTTCGCCGTCGAGGCCTTCGCCCGCCAGTGCCTGCTGGACGGCGTCGACACCCTCGGCTGGCTGCGGAACAAGCTGCCCGACATCGAATCCTATGAGCGCGCCCAGGCGCCGCAAACCCCGGAAACCGTCTGATGCCCACGCCCAAGACCTACAAGATCGTCCTGCTGCCCGGCGACGGCGTCGGCCCCGAGGTCATCGCCGCGACCAAGTCCGTGCTGCAGATCATAGGTGACTTCTACGACCACAACTTTGAATTCTCGGAGCATCTGATTGGCGGCGCCGGCATCGACGCGGCCCAGAATCCTCTGCCGCAGGACACGATAGATGCCTGTCTGGCCTCGGACGGCGTGCTGCTGGGCGCGGTCGGCGGACCGAAGTGGGACGGCCAGAAGCTGCGGCCCGAACAAGGTCTGCTGGGGATCCGCAAGGCGATGGGCCTGTTCGCCAACCTGCGCCCGCTGCAGGTCTCGCCAGTCATGGCGCACCGTTCGCCCCTGAAGAAGGAAATCGTCGAGGGTGTCGACCTGATCGTCTTCCGCGAGCTGACCGGCGGGGTCTATTTCGGCGACAAGGTCCGCACAGAAACCATGGCCTCGGACCTGTGCGTCTATACGGTCGATGAGATCGAGCGTGTCACCCGCGCGGCCTTCAAGATCGCCCTGCAGCGTCGCGGCAAGGTGACTTCGGTCGACAAGGCCAATGTCATGGAGACCAGCCGCCTGTGGCGCGAGGTCGTGACCCGCATTCATGCCGAGGAATTCCCACAGGTCGAGCTGAAGCACGCGTTGGTCGATTCAATGGCCATGCACCTGATCCAGCGCCCGCGCGACTATGACGTCATCCTGACCGAGAACATGTTCGGCGACATCCTGTCCGACGAGATCTCGGTTCTGGGCGGCTCAATCGGCCTGCTGCCGTCGGCGTCGCTGGGATCGGGCGGCCCCGGCCTGTTCGAACCGATCCACGGCTCCGCGCCGGATATCGCGGGGCAGGATCTGGCGAATCCCGTCGGGACGATTCTGTCGGCCGCCATGCTGTTGCGTCACGGTCTGGGCCTGGAAGACGAGGCCGGATCGATCGAGGCCGCCGTCGCCGCCGTTCTGGCCGCCGGGGCGACAACGGCCGATCTGGGTGGCGAATTGGGCACACGCGCCGCCGCCGAGGCCATCATCGACGCGATCCGCGCCATTCACTGGGCCGCTGCGCACAGGGTCCAGATGCACTGGGGTTAACGCTTGCTGTTAGCTTTTGCGAAAGGGGTGTGATCGTGCCGATCGCGCCCCTTTTTAGCAACGACCCGTCATTTGCGGTGTGCTGAAATAATACGCTCGCACGAAAATTGCGCCGCCCACGGCAAAGCCTCTTGCGTAACCCGGTTTCCCGGTAAACAGTTCGCAACTGCGAGATTGCATGAGGGGCTCCATACAAATGTCACAGATTCTGAATCGGGTACCGGGCGTCCTTGCCCTGCTCTGTCTTACGGCTGCGCTTTTCTACGCGGGTGGGGCTTTCGCCCAGACCCCGGAAGCCGCTGCCGCCGCGCCGGCGCTGCTGGGTCACCAGGCCGCGCTTGAACTCGACGCCGCCGGCACCAGCTGGCTGGGCACCTCGACCGCCCTGGTCCTGCTGATGACCCTGCCGGGTCTGGCTCTGTTCTACGGCGGAATGGTCCGCCGCAAGAACGTCATCGCCACCATCACCCAGTCCGTCGGCGTATTCGCCGTCGTCACCCTGGTCTGGTTTATCGCCGGCTATTCGATCGCCTTCAGCGCCAACCCTGATCCGGCGCTGCAGCCATACATCGGCGGTCTGGACACGTTGTTCCTGAACGGCGTCTCGCTGCAGACGGCCAACAGCTTGCTGCCGGGCATTCCCGAATTCCTGTTCATCTCCTTCCAGATGACCTTCGCCATCATCACGCCTGCGCTGATCACCGGCGCCTTCGCCGAGCGCTTCAAATACTCGGCGCTGCTGCTGTTCACGGCCCTGTGGTCGCTGCTGGTCTATGCGCCCATCTGTCACTGGGTGTGGGGCGGCGGCTTCCTGGGTTCGGCTGGCGTGCTCGACTTCGCCGGTGGCGCCGTCGTTCACGTCAACTCGGGCGTCGCGGGCCTCGTCTGCGCGATCTTCCTGGGCCGCCGCAAGGGTTACGGCACCGAGAGCATCGTCGCTCACAACCCTGTTCTGACCATGATCGGCGCCTCGCTGCTGCTGGTCGGCTGGATCGGCTTCAACGCCGGTTCCGCGGGCGCCGCCAACGACCTGATGGGCGTCGCTCTGCTGAACACCATCCTGGCCGCCGCCGCCGCCGCCCTGACCTGGAAGCTCATCGAGGTCATCGAGAAGAAGAAGGTGTCGCTGATCGGCATGCTGTCGGGCGTCGTCGCCGGTCTGGTGGCCATCACGCCCGCCGCCGGCTTCGTCGATCCGAAGGGCGCCGTGATCATCGGCCTGATCGCCGGACCGGTCTGCTACATCTCGTCGGTCTGGATCAAGAAACTGCTCCGTTACGACGACAGCCTGGACGCCTTCGGCATCCACGGTGCGGGCGGCCTGGTCGGCGCCTTGCTGACCGGCGTGTTCGCGACCACCGCGATCAACGGCCTGTCGGAGGGAGCCAACGTCGGCGCCCAGGCTCTCGGCCTGGCGTGGACCATCGCCTACAGCGCCGTCGGCACCTTCGTGATCCTGCTGATCTGCAAGTTCACGACCGGCCTGCGCGTCAGTGAAGCCGAAGAGGCCGAAGGTCTCGACACGGTTCTCCACGGCGAAGCTCTCGACCACTAAAGACCACCCGGCCGGACGTCCTCTCTCGGCGTTCGGCCGGAACTCTCTCTCAAACGCCACAACGGCGACCGACCTAACAAGGGGATACACACCATGAAGATCACAGCAGCCTGCGCCGCCGCCCTGGCGCTTCTGGCCACCGCTGGCGCCGCCTCGGCCCAGGACGTCGATTTCAGCTTCAACGCCGCCCTGACCTCGGACTATGTGTTCCGCGGCGCCAGCCAATCGAACGAAGAGGCCGCCCTGCAAGGCGGCGTCGATCTGACGGCCGGCAGCTTCTACGCAGGCGTCTGGGCCTCCACCGTCGACTTCGGCGACGAAACCCAGGCCGAGATCGATCTCTACACCGGCTTCCGCACCGAAGCCGCCGGCTATGCGCTGGACTTTGGCGTCATCGGCTACGTCTATGCCGACGACGATCAATCTTCTGACTACGACTACCTGGAACTGAAGGCCGCGGCCTCGCGGGCGTTCGGTCCGGCGACCATCGGCGCCGCCGTATACTATTCGCCCGACTTCTTCGGTTCGGCCGATGAGGAAGCGACCTATGTCGAGGTCAACGCCGCCTTCAGCCCCATCGACAAGGTCACCGTCTCGGGCGCTGTCGGCAACCAGTACCTCGACGTTTCGGACGACTACCTGACCTGGAACCTCGGCGCGACCTACGCCTTCACCGACAACCTCGCTCTGGACGTCCGCTATCACGACACCGACTTCGACGGTTCGTATCTGTACGACGGCCGTGTGAACGCGACTCTCAAGGCTGCGTTCTAGTCATCGACTAAAAGTTTTGACGACGTTGACGCCGCCCGTGACCTGTCACGGGCGGCGTTTCCATGTCCACGTCGCGTCCAGGAGCAGACCGGCGCGAAAGCATATTTGGTAACATGTGGAAAAATCGGCTGGACCCGCCCAGCGAGTCCGTGAAACCAAGGCAGGACAAAGGCCGCGCGACAAGCGGCGAACCTTGGGGACGTCCATGACCACCACTGACACGACAACCGGCGGCGCGTCCGCAAAGGGAACGGGGCTGGCCTTCGCCTATGTCACCACCCTGTTCTTCGCATGGGGCTTCGTCACCTCGCTGATCGGTCCGCTGATCGCGGCGGTGCGGCGGGTGTTCGAACTTGGGTACGCCGAGGCGACCCTGACGACCTTCGCCTGGTTCATCGCCTACGGCATCGCCTCCATCCCGGCCGCCGCGATCCTGAGCCGCCTGGGCTATAGCCGCGCCATCATCGTCGCCCTGGTCACCATGGTCGCCGGCTGCCTGATCGTGCCGATCGCGACCATCGCCGACTGGTATCCGGGCGTGCTGATCGCCCTGTTCGTGATCGCTTCGGGCGTGACCCTGCTTCAGGTCGGCGCCAACCCGCTCGTGGCGGCGCTGGGCAAGCAGGAGAGTTCGCACGCGCGTCTGAACTTCTCGCAGTTCTTCAACTCGTTGGGCACGACGCTGGGGCCGTTGCTGGCCGCGCCGATCCTGCTGACCGGCGGCGTCTTCGCCGCTGACGCCATCATCACCGACCCGGCGACCCGCGCCGAGTCCCTGCGCAGCATCGACCTGGCCTTCCTGGCCGTCGGTGTCTTCTTCGCCGTGGTCGCCGGCTTCATCTTCTCGGCGCGCAAGACCATCAACGCCGCCGCGCCCAAGCCGACCGCCGAGGACCGGATGTCGCCACTGGTCGCGCTGAAGTCGCCCTGGGCCGTGTTCGGCGCCCTCGCCATCTTCTTCTACGTCGGCTCGGAAGTGACCATCGGCGACCTGCTGACCAACTTCCTGCACAGCCCCGAGATCCTGAACATCCCGCTGGCCGCGGCCGGCAGCATGGTCGCTTATTATTGGGGCGGGGCCATGGTCGGGCGTCTGGTCGGCGGGCTGCTGATGCTGACCAGGATCAAGGCCAGCCTGATCCTGATCGTCAACACCGTCGTGGCGGCGACCTTGTGCCTGATCGTCACCCAGACATCGGGCGTGACGGCGGCCTATTGCGCCATCGCCATCGGCTTCTTCAACTCGATCATGTTCCCGACCATCTTCACCCTGACGCTGGAGCGCTCGACCGCGCCCATCCCGGCGACATCGGGCCTGCTGGTCTTCGGCATCATCGGCGGCGCGGTCCTGCCGCTGATCGGCGGGATGATCGGGGACAAGGCGGCGACGCTGAACCCGGTCTTCTATGTGCCGCTGGTCGGTTACGCCCTGCTGGTCGGCTTCGCCGTACTGGCGTCGCGGGCGAAGACCCACGCCATCGTGGCATCGGGCGCGCCCGGCGGTCACTGACGCCGGTTATCGCGTGAATTGAAAAGGGCGGGCCTCGCGGTCCGCCCTTTTTGCTGCCCGATGGAGGGGGAGGGGTCAGCCGCCGAAGCTGCGGCCCCCGCCGCCGAAGCCGCCGCGCGAGACGACGGTGGTGCGGCTCTGCGCCCGGCTGGGCGCCTGACGGGCGACGTCGCCGCCATAGTCCCGGCCATTGGCTATCGTCCGGCCCGTGCGGTAATCGCGGGCCAGATAACCGCCGCCGTAGCCGTTCGAATACTGGCCAGCGCGGTCACGATACAGCGCCCCGCCGCCGCGATAGCCGCCGCCGTTCAGCATCTGGCCGATGACGAAGCCGGTCAGCAGGGGGGTGAAGAAGGACCCGCCGCCGCCCTGGTTGTTGGGTTGGCATTGCGAGGGCCCCCACTGACCTTCGCACTCCTCGCGTGTCGCGTATTTCGGCGCGTCTTTGGCCGCCTGCTGCTGAGCATTTGCGAAACCCGCGTCGCATTCCGTGTCGGTGATGTCGTTGGCGGCCTTGCACTCGTCCAGCGAGGTATAGGCGAGAGCCGGCTCCGGATCCGGCGCCGCGACCTGTGGCGCGCCACAGGCGGCCAGCGAGAAACTGGCCGTCGCCATCAGGCTGGTGACGTGAAGGGCCTTTGACCGCATCAGGCGGCGCATGGTCTTCGAATCGTTCTGTGGAAGGGTCTGTTCGGTCATGGCGTGCGCTCAGGTGGTCATGCAGGCGGCGTTGAGCAGGCCGACGCAAATGGAGATGGCGGCCATATAGACCGAACCGGCGATCTCGCCCGCCTCGATCCGCGCCGTCAAATCGCGGAAGGCGACGCGGCTGACCACCACGAAGGCGACGATCTGGATGATCCCGGCCAGCAGAGCCCAGGCCGCGAACTCCATCAGGCTGACGGTGTGCGACAGAGCCGAGGCCAGCGGCAGGACATAGCCGATCAGCGCCCCGCCCAGCGAAATGGCGGCGGCCGTGTTGCCCGCCCGGATCAGCGTTCGCTCATGATATGGCGTGACCCACTGATAGATGACCTTGAACGCTAGGGTAAAAGCGCCGGCGGCCGCGAAGGCGATGATGAAGGCGGTCGCCCCCGCCTGAAATCCGAACCAGTCGAACATTGGTGTCTCCCCGTGTGCGCCGGATCAGGCGCGGAACTCGGCCATCTCCAGCGGGATGCCGATCATGATTTCGTGGGTGGTCTCGCCGCCCTCCGGCTGCTGCTCAAGCGCCAGCATCAGCTCGCGTCCGTCCGCCAGATCGCGCGCATACAGCATGCAGGTCTGGAAAATCTTCGCATAGGGCGTGGTGGCGGTGCGGTCGTCCCAGACGGTCTCCCACAGGGTGACCGGCGGCTGGGTCGCATCGCTCTCGGCGAACCAGAAGCGGGGATAGTCGGGCAGTTCTTCGGCCGCACCGTGGAACACCGGCGCCGACAACCGGTCGCGCCATTCCCGCCGCGCCTTCTCGTTCGGCGGATATGCCGAGGTCCACGGGATGAACAGGGTGAAGTCATAGCTGACGGCGCCCGCAGCGTCGTCGCTCATGGCCTGAAGCATGACATGGTCGTCGGTATAGAAGCGGTGGACGTGTTGGCCGCTGTCCAGGGTCACGACGCCCTGGGCGGTGATGTCGAGCACATCACGGTCCAGCGTGAAGTAAGTCTGCGACCCCATCCGGCGCCAGGCCATGGTGTCGAGCGAGATGGTCCGGCCGACCGTGATGTTTCGCACCACGGCCAGGTTGTTGACCGGCGCTTCCGCCTGTTTGCCGAAGAGACGCTTGAACATGGTCCCTCCCTAGACCCGAACGCGAGGCGTCGCGAGCGCTTCGACCGACCGTGCATGTCGCAGCCTGACCATGGCGACAAAATCACGCGGCGCTTGCGTCCTGTCAAGCGTTCATGTTACGCGTTACATGTAACGTGACGACGACATGACAAATGAGACCGATAATTCATCGCTGGCCGGCACGGATCGCATCCGCGCCTGGCGTAAGGCGCGCCGCGAGGCGGGCATGGTCAAGCTGGAGTTCTGGGTCCCCCAGGCGACGCGAGATGATGTCCGGGCCGCCGTGCGCGCCATCGTCACGGACTCGACGCGGGGTCCGACGCTTGCCGTCCGTCCCCGCAAGCCCACTTCTCAAGATCTCACCCCCGGAGCTGACCATCAAATGGACGCCGTGATCGAAACCCCCTGGACCGTGCCCGCGATCAAGGTCGCACTGGACGCCTCGCCCCTGGTGCGCGAGGGCGAGCTGACCCTGCGCGTGCTGGAAGGCGCCGAGCCGGTGCTGCTGGCGACCATGCACGAATACGGCGACCTGCCGATCTATCTGTCGGTCGGCGGCGCCCAGATCGTCTGTTCGGTCCTGCTGTGGCCGGTATCCGAGCAGGAAGACCCCGCGCGGTTCAACGAGTTCCTGCTGAAGGCCCAGCGCGTCGTGCCTCTGTCCAACTTCGCCATCACCTCGGTGGGCGGCGAAGATGTTTATGAGTTGATGGGCGAACTGTCGTGCAAGACGACGCTTCAGACCATACTGATCGAACTGCGCACCTTGGCCGAGAACGCGATCGACGCCACGGGCCTGCGCGAAACCTTCGGCGCTGACGCCGCCTGATCCGGGAGACAGAACCATGTCCATGCTCAGTAAACTGTCCGCCCTGTTCCGCGGCACGGCCCACGAGGCCGGCCAGTCGGTGGTCGACGCCAACGCCCTGAAGATCCTCGATCAGGAAATCCGCGACGCCGACAACGCCCAAGGTAAGGCCCGCGACGACCTTGCCGGTCTGGTCGCCCGCCGCCGGATGGCCGAGAACGAGCTGAAGAGCTTCGGCGAACAGATCGCCAAATACGAAAGTTCCGCCCGCGCCGCCGTCGCCCAGGGCAAGATGGATTTGGCGCGCGAAGTCGCCGGTCGCATCGCCGAACTTGAGACCGAGATCGGCACGCGCGGCCCGCAGATCGACGGCATGAAGGAGGCGGAGACCCGCCTGCGCACGGCCATCGCCTCGACCGACCAGAAGATCGAGACGCTCCGGCGCGAGATCGACATCGTCAAGGTCAACGAAAGCGTCCAGCGCGCCCAGACATCGGTCGCCCTCAACTCGGCCGGCGCCCATTCGCGCATTGGCTCGGCGGCGGACAGCCTGCAGCGCATCAAGCAGCGTCAGGCCGTCAATGAGGAGAAGCTGCGCGTCGGCCAGGAGCTGGACGACCGCCGCACCGGCGCCGACCTGGACGCCAAGCTGAAGGAAGCCGGCATCCTGCCGGGCCACGCCTCGGCCGACGACGTGCTGGCGCGACTGACCCAACAGGACGTGACCGTCGTCACCCCGCGGATCGGCCAGAGCGTGCCGATCGCAGACAAGGATCCGGCTTGAGGAAATCTCCTCCCCGTTCGCATCGCGAATGGGGAGGTGGCGCGGCGCCCTCCGCGCCGTGACGGAGGGGGCGACTAGGTCTCGATGGCGAGCCTTGGCCAGCCCTCACTTCAACCACCGAGTCGCCCCCTCCGTCTCGTCGGCTGATCGCCGCCGATCCACCTCCCCATCGCTGCGCGACAGGAGGAGAAGGACTGACCTCATGCACCGCCTGAAATTCTCCGAACGTCCCGACTGGAAGGCCAAGGCCGAGGCCGTGGGCTTCACCTGGAACAACGCCGACGGGCGCGACTACTGGGACGAAACCGCCGCCTATCAGTTCACCATGGCCGAGATCGAAGACGGCATCGAAGCGCCGACGGCCGAGCTGCATTCCATGTGCCTCGATCTGGTCGACGAGGCCGTCCAGTCCGAGCGTCTGATGACGCAGCTCGAGATCCCCGAGGCGATGCGCGACTATGTCGCCGACAGCTGGAAGCGGAACGAGCCGTCGCTCTATGGCCGGTTCGACTTCGCCTATGACGGAACGGCCCCGGCCAAGCTGTACGAATACAACGCCGACACCCCGACCTCGATCTACGAGACCGCCGTCTTCCAGTGGTTGTGGCTGGAAGACCAGATCGCGGCCGGCGTCCTGCCCGACGATACGGACCAATTCAACAGCCTGCACGAGAAGCTGGTCGATCGGTTCCGCGCCATCTTCCCCGAAGGCGGCTTCGTCCACTTCGCCTCGGACCCCGACTATGTCGAGGACCGCCAGACGGTGAAATATCTCGAGGACATGGCAAGCCAGGCCGGGCTGGACCCCCAGTTCGTCGCGATCGGCGACATCGGCCTGAATGCGGACGGCAAGTTCGTCGATCACGAGAATTTCCTGATCGGGGCGATGTTCAAACTCTATCCGTGGGAACAGATGCTGCGCGACGACTATGCCGAGCCCCTGCCGGGCGCGGACGTCACGGTGCTGGAGCCGGCGTGGAAATCCCTGCTGTCCAACAAGGGCATCCTGCCCCTGCTGTGGGAACGGCACGCGGGCCATCCCAACCTGCTGGAAACATACTTCGAGAGCGACCCGGCGCACACGACGTTGGGCTCGTCCTTTGTCCGCAAGCCCCTGTTCTCGCGCGAAGGCGCCAATGTCGAACTGGTCAAGGACGGTCGCAAGTCGTCGGTTCTGGACGGCGGCTACGGCGACGGCGCCTGGATCCGTCAGGCGCTGCACGCTCCGCCGAAATTCGACAATCGCTATGTCATCGTCGGATCCTGGGTCGTGGGCAATGAGCCCGCCGGCATCGGCCTGCGCGAGGACCGGGGGCGGATCACGCGCAACACCTCGCGTTTCCTGCCGCACTTCATCCGCGACTGATGCGTCGAAGTCGCTATCGACGGCCTGACAGTCACGCTTGCGACCGCTAGGAACGCGGGCCCGGCCACGAAAGTCCTTCCATGACCGCCCCCGTTTCGCGAAAAGCTGACGCCATGTCCCGCCGCAGTGCTCTCAGCCGGCTGTCAGCCCTCGTCGCCCTCGGCGCCGGGGTCTTCACCGCGCCGCGTGTCGCCCATGCGAAACAGGTCGACCATCGCGCCCTCGTCGACGGCCTGATCGCCCGGATGACGATCGAGGAGAAGGCGGGCCAGCTGAACCTGCTGGGCGACCCCTTCCGGTTCCGGCCCCAGAACGTCAACCCGCTGGACGGGCAGGGCGACCCCGCGCGGATCACGCAGATGATCCGCGAGGGCAAGGTCGGCAACCTGTTCAACGGTGTCGGCGCCGAGGCAGGGCGTCGTATCCAGCGGATCGCCGTCGAGGAGTCGCGGCTGAAGATCCCGCTGCTGTTCGCCGCCGACATCATCCATGGCTTCTCGACCATCTTCCCGGTGCCCCTGGCCGAGGCCGCGGCCTTCGATCCCGAACTGGCGCGACGCACGGCGCGCGCCGCGGCTCTGGAGGGGGCGGTGTCCGCCGTTCACCAGAACTATGCTCCCATGGTCGATGTCGGTCGGGACCAGCGCTGGGGCCGGGGCGTCGAAGGCGCCGGCGAGGACGTGCTTCTGAACGAGCGTCTGGCCGCCGCCCGGGTGCGCGGCATCCAGGGCGAGCGAGGGCTGGCCGACCGCGACGCCCTGCTGGCCACGCCCAAGCATTTCGTCGCCTATTCCGCCGTCCAAGGCGGCATGGACT
>Ga0247813_10000687_pt1 | contig 29118 bp, 27 predicted proteins | sample UWRJL169409C1_FD_180719 | JGI IMG/M metagenome (GOLD analysis project Ga0247813, IMG submission 180719) | Plant litter microbial communities from Arlington Agricultural Research Station in Wisconsin, United States - UWRJ-L169-409C-1 | ecosystem: Environmental > Terrestrial > Plant litter >...
CCTGATCAATTACGTAAACGTTTCTGTTTTTCTTGGATATAGGTGTACTAAACCTATTTTCATGAATAATTACTTCATCAATATTAATGGTATCTTTTTGCACCTGAGCTTGTAAACTAACACTTAAGAGAGTCAGTGCAGCAAAATAAAGTTTTGTCATTTGTTTTAATTTTTTGCAAAAGTAGTACCTTGCCGTACTACTAATGTATACCAGTTTTACAAAAATGGATAGTCCGGTTCAAATTCCTTTTAAAAGTTTCATTCAGCTTAAGCCGGAAGAAACTACCGCTTTGTATTTGCAAATCGTTTTTGAGTTTATAAAAGCAATACAAATTGGGTTGCTTCCTGAAGGCACAAAACTTCCGGGAACCCGCATATTATGTAAAGTATTAGAAGTAAACAGAAACACCCTGATCAAAGCTTTTCAGGATCTCGAATTGCAAGGCTGGATCGAAATTTTGCCCAACAAGGGAACCTTTATATTATCTGAAAAACAACAAAAAAACAAAGCCGATTTTACTGACGAAAGTAAAAATGTATCAAAAGCAAACGAAGGTTTTACTTTTAAACATTCTACAATTCTTGAAAACCCAAAAGAAACCAGCGATTTACCTTATCAGTTTAATGATGGTTTGCCTGATTTGCGATTGGTACAAAGCGATGTTCTGGCAAGATTGTATGTTTCTAAATTAAAAAAACAAAAAACCACCAAAACCTGGGAACAAATTCAGGCGCAATCGCATTTGAATTTTAAAACCCAGTTTTCTAATTTTTTAAATTTAACGAGAGGAATTCGTATTTCGACCTCTAATTTACTTACCACAAGCAGTCATGAAATTAGTTTGTATCTCGTGACCAAACTACTCATTTCTTCAGGCGATAAAGTGGTGGTGGCTTCTCCTGGATATTATATTTCTAATATGACGTTGTCTGATAGTGGTGCACAAATTATTACAATACCCGTTGATAAAGATGGCATCGATACCCAACAGTTAAAACAAATTTGCGAGGAACATCAAATCAGGAATTTGTATTTGACGTCCAATTATCATTATCCAACAACAACTTCACTAAGTGCAAAAAGAAGAATGGAAGTTCTGGAATTGGCCAATCGCTACGGATTTGTGATTATTGAAGATGATTACGATTTTGATTTTCATTATGACAATAATCCCGTTCTGCCTCTCGCCGCCTTAGATTCAAACGAAAGAGTGGTTTACATCGGATCGTTTGGAAGATCTTTACCGGCAGGTTTTGGTTACGGATTTATTGCTGCACCATCTGCTTTTATAAAAGAACTCGAAAAACACCAAAACATTCTCGAATCCGGAATTGATGTTATCAAGGAACAGGTTTTAACTGATTGGATCAAGGAAGGCGAAGTGCATCGTCTTTCGAAAAAAAACAAAAAAATCTACAAAGAACGCAGGGATAATTTTGTTTTATTATTGAAAGAAAAACTGGAAGGAAAAATCAAATTTCAGGTTCCGTTAAGAGGTTTGGCGATTTGGGTAGAATGGCTGGATCACTTTAATTTGATACAATTGCAGAAACAATGTGCCATAAATGGATTATTTTTGCCCAAAACGGTTTTATATCAAACCAAAGATCTTACGGCAACCCGTTTAGGTTTTGGAAATTTTGATCAAACGGAAATGGAAAATGCCGTAACTATTTTACGACAGTCTCTTGATGCTATTTTATAAATCTAAGTGTTAGATATTTTTCACGCAGATTTAGCAGATCTGGCAGATTTTTTATAATCTCTTTAATCTGTGGCTTGATTTAAAACATTTTAAAATAAAAACATAACATGGAAATAGACCAAATTCTTGACCTGATCTATCCTCTTCCGGAACTTTCAAAACTAAAACTTCAAAATTGCGCAAAAGAAGTGCGTTTCTCTAAAGGTCATATTTTATTGCGTGCTGATAAAATTGAAACCTCTATTTATTTTATTCGAAAGGGAATTGCAAGAGCTTATGCCAATCGTGATGATAACGAGGTTACTTTTTGGTTTGGTAAAGAAGGAGATACGGTTTTATCTATGAAAAGTTATGTCGCCAACCAGAAAGGATATGAAGATATTGAACTTCTGGAAGATTGCGATTTATATGAATTAAAGTCTGAAAAACTGCAAAAACTCTTTGAAGAAGACATACACATTGCCAACTGGGGACGAAAATTTGCCGAAAAAGAACTTGTAAAAACCGAAGAACGCCTGATCTCGCGCCAGTTTCGTACTGCTACAGAACGCTATAAAGAATTACTTACTGATTATCCGCACTTAATTCAGCGTGTACAATTGGGACATATTGCCTCTTATTTAGGAATTTCTCAAGTGAGTTTGAGTAGAATTCGCGCCGAAATAAAATAATTTCATTTTTTAACAAATGTAAAATTCCCTGCCAATTCCTTTTCTAACCTTTGCAAAAAAAAAGATATGAACTGGATTATTTTGATTATTGCCGGCTTATTTGAAGTGGGTTTTACATTGTGTTTAGGAAAAGCAAAAGAAACAACCGGAAACGAAATGTACATGTGGTATACCGGATTTTTAATATCGCTTATTGTTAGTATGGGACTTTTAATGAAAGCGACACAAACTTTACCTATTGGTACCGCATATGCCGTTTGGACAGGTATTGGAGCTGTTGGAACTGTTTTAATTGGTATTCTACTATTTAAAGATCCTGCTAATTTCTGGCGACTCTTTTTTATTACAACGCTTATTGGTTCAATTATAGGTTTAAAAGCGGTATCTCACTAAAATATATCATTAGGCATATAAGACAAGCGGATTGGTACAAACTAATCCGCATTTTTTTATCTATAATTTTACACTTTCTCTTTAAAATCAGGTATTTCTACGTAGTGTTATAAATGTTAAAAAAACGAATTTTGTTTACCGAATGTGAGAAACCGTAAATAATTCTCAACAAACGATTATAAATTAGCAAAACATTTACTTAAAAATTAAAAAAGATACTCATTATACATTTCAAACCTGAAAAAGAAAACTATGAAAAATCTTTGGTGTTGGCGTTGCAAAATGGAAGTTCCTATGCTTAATGAAGAGGAATATAAAGTAGCCTCTAAACTATATCGAGATGGTTTTCAAACAGGGAAATGTAGTATGACCAGAAAAAAACGATTTAAAGACCTGCTTGACTATTATAAAAATTTAACAGGATTTGAAGAGACCAATCCTAACGCGATCATGCACCATCGTATCGACTTATACGGTTCTGAATGCGAAAATTGTTCTAAACCGTACAGAACTCCCAAAGCTTCTTTATGTGCTGCTTGCGGCAATAAAAGAGCATCAACCATTATCAATTATGCCGCAACTTTACAAGAGGCCGTACCAAAATGGTGGCAGAAATTCTGGATTCTCAATAGGGCTTAGTAACATTTTTATTACTTTTATAAAAATCATAAACATGAAGATCAACTATAAAATTCAATTTTTTCTATTAATTATTTGTCTTTTCTTTATTGGTCTAGGAATCTTCTCAATATCAAATACAGGACTAAAAACCGGAACAGATTTTTTTTGGCAAATCTCTGCTTTTGTGCCATTTGTAACATCAGCAATTATTTTTGGCATTAACATTTATTCTCAGCGATTTAAAAATTAGATTGCTTACCTCTTCTTGTAAAAGATTTTATCACATTACTTTATATCTAATTTAGATTGTGTTTATAGCAAAAGGAGATTATTTATTCAATGTCAAAAATGCGTTAAAAAACTTTTCTGATAGCAGTTTTTCGACAATAAAAAATACTTTTGTGAGATAGGAAAAACAAAGACTTATCAGCAACCCGAAACACAATAGTATGGATTACGAAAAATTCATCTTCTGCCTCGAAGGTGTCCCAGACGTAGACGACAACAGAGAGACCCTGGTAGTAAAGAACCTGGAAGAAATTGCTATTGATCAGGGTATTGCCAGTATTTATAAAACCTGCGATACGATTGAAGGTCTTGAAGAAAGTTTGAATGTGTTGCTTTACGAAGATCATAATTTTAAAGATTATGAAATCATCTATTTGGTAATGCCAGGTGAAGCCAATACTATTTGCCTTCATGATTACTATTACAGTCTCGAAGAAATAGCTGAACTTTTTGAAGGAAAAATGAAAGGTAAAATCATTCATTTTGCCAATCTAAAGGTTTTGGATTTAAACGACGAAGAAGCTCAATATTTTCTGGATATAACAGGTGCGCGCGCTATTTCAGGTTACGGATCTACTTATAATAAAATTGCCAGTTCCAGCACAATCGACAAAGCCTTTTTTAGTTTGTATCAGGATAATGATGATATTACTGAAGTGGTGGAAGAATTGTATCAAAAACATTATGCTTTGTGCAAATTACTCGATTTTAGATTGTATTATTGAATATGAAGGCAAAAACAATTGAGAAAATAAAAACCTACAGCCCAACAGGATTTCGCGAGAAGTTTCTGGGAGAAGACAATCCTATTCATTTGCTTTTCAAATCAAATTCGGATCATTTTTTCTGTCTTGAAATCGAGGACATGATGCAAATGCAGCATCCTGTTCCACCTTCTAAACATTCTTGTCATACCTTAATTTTTATTTCCTCAGGTCTGCATGTTATGAAATTGGGGTATCAGGAATATACTTCTACCGATAATGAAATCATCGTGATACCGGCTGGACAGATTTTCTCTCTTGAAAATATTAATAATATACACAAAGGCTTTATATGCCAATTTCATCCTGATATTTTAATTGGAAAATACGGCAGCCGTGAAATGATCAATGAATTTGATTTCATGAAAATTTCCGGTAATCCCAAAATCACGCTGGATGTTAACGATGTTCCTGATATTACAGCCATTCTTAAGCGACTTCACAAAGAATATTCAGAAACTTCAAGCGCAAATCTCAATATTGTGCAATCGTATTTGATTACATTGTTTTATGAAATGAATAAAAATTCGGTTAAAAGTGCTAAAAGTATTTCTGCTGCTGAAGTGATTACCAATAAGTTTAAAGAGCTTATTTATACTAATATCAAAACACATCATCAGGTCAATTATTATGCTTCTTTACTCAATGTTACTCCAAATCATTTGAATAAATCCGTCAAGGCCATCACAAACAAAACCGCAGCCACATGGATTGATGAAACCATTTTGTTAGAAGCAAAATATTTACTCTTTCAAACCTCTCTTTCTGTAAGCGAAATAGCAATGCAGGTTGGACATGAGGATCATTCTTACTTTAGTCGGTTTTTTAAAAAATTTGAAGGAATCACTCCTGTCCAGTATCGAAAATTGATTGATAAGTCCTAATTATTGCTTGCAGAATCCTATCAAAACGAAAAGCATTTATTGAAATTTGCCAAGTAAAAAAAAGCAAATTATGATTTATGTTTTTAAGACTTCCGTTGATACAAATTCGAAATTAGAATTCGCAAATGCATTGCTTCAAGAATTACTACCAAATGCTTTTTGGAATTTTGATCTTGAAGATTGTGATAACATTTTAAGAATTGACAGTGAAGAAGAAATAAACGAAATGGTTCTAAAAAATCAAGTTTTCGATTGCATCGAATTAGAATAAACTGCCTTTTTAAAACTCTTTCAAACCTCAACTTAATATTATGGAGACTGCATTACATCAGAACAAAACCTTTGACACTATTGATTACTCAGATCAAAAACTATCTGATAATGAATTTATAAACTGCGAATTTATCAATTGCAACTTCTCTAAAAGCGATTTCAGTTCTATCGATTTTTTAGATTGTACTTTTAAGAATTGCAATCTTTCGCTTTCTGTTCTTAAAAATACAGGATTAAAAAACATCAAATTTATCGGTTGTAAATTAATGGGACTTGACTTTAGTGCCAGTAATAGCTTTTTGTTTTCGATGTCTTTTCAGGATTGTCTTTTGGACTATTCGACTTTTATTTACAAAAAACTAAAAAAAACATACTTTATAGATTGCTCGCTAAAAGATGTCGATTTCTCAAATACTGATTTGTCTTTAGCTGTATTTAAAAATTGCGATCTTGCCAATGCTACTTTCCAGGATTGTATTTTAGAAAAAACCGATTTTAGAAGTTCACGAAATTATGCATTTGATCCCTCTGAAAACAAAATAAAAAAAACCAAAGTATCTCATGCCGCACTTGCAGGATTATTAGAAAAATTTGATCTGGATATTGAATAATTAAAAAGTTTGCAGTCGCAGTTTTTAGTCTCAGATTTCCGTTCTGGATTTAAAAACCTTTTGACCTACTTGATTTTAAAACAAAAAAGGGATATAGCCTAAAGCTACATCCCTTTTTTTCTAACTAACACTTAAAAATGAACTATTTTATCCAACGAGGGTCACCCACTCCGTTGTCTTTTAATGTTTGATTACTTATTGTAAAATCACCCGCTGCAGCATCTGCAAATTGTGGGTTTAACGTTGTAAATGTTGTCGATTTATCAACCGTTATTGAATTAGCACCAACTGTATATAATAAACTAGCACTAAAATAATTGTTACCTGCAAAAGTTGGCGGAGTCGTAGGCGTTCCTGATCCGTTCTGGTTCGAATAAATTGCTGTTGTTGACGCAATTATCGTATTTCTCACAGTAGAAGTATTGGCCCCAAATCGAAGATATAAAATTCTTTTCGACGCTACATTACTTGAAACATTGTATAAAGTACATTTGTCAATTAATACATTTGTTGTTAAACCCGTACCTGTTAAGCCGGCATTATCTACACGAACAAATTCACGTCCGATCGAGCAAGAGTCAAATGTGCTATTTTTCAATACGATACTTGCTACATAAGTGTTTCTGAAATCTACAGTCTCAGCTTGCGCATTAGTACTTACATTTTCAACTATAGTATTATCTACAGTAAATGAATTTACTTTTGCCAAATTAACACTTCCATAAATTAAAGCTCGTAAATAATCATGAACATAACAACCGCTAATTAATATGTCACCATAAATTGCACTCGCAGTATTAATTGTAATAAAACTAGTATCTCCAGCAGTACTTCCTTCCAAATTTAAATCAATTAATGAAAAATTTCCTGTGCCGGCATTAAGAGTAAATCTTACATGCAATAATGGTTTATCACCCGCACGTAATCCTCTTATTGTAATTCCCTTATCTAATATAATTTCACCTTTAAACACCTGATAATCGCCAGGCATAAGCACTAATGTAGAACCTGCAGGAGCAGCAAGAATAGCAGCATTTAAGTCATCGGTAGGTTTTACTAAAATTCCGGTTCCAATATCTATTCCGGTTTTAAACGTCCTAACTCCTCTTGTTTTAGTTCCATTAAGTAAAGTTGCTGTATAATCTGTTTCACTTGTAAGACCTGACACTAAAGCAACTCCTGCTATTTTTTCTTCTGCTGTTATAGCATGTACAATATTGCCTGGATTGATAGAAATTTGTGTTACAGTACTATTTGGAGTCCATCTCAATGTAACCTGCTTTGCCTCAACATCAGCATCAGCAACAGGTAATAAAATTTGCTCTGTCAATGTTGTAGCTGTTGTAACAGACCATTTAGAATCTGCTGCACCTATTGCGCTTACTCCTTTTACTCTGATTGAATAAACGGTTTCTCCTTCTAACGGAATTGTTACAGGAAGTTCTGTAGGCAATACTTTTACTGTTTTGTAAATCGTTTTAAACTCAGTATCATCTGCACTAAATTCTACAACATAATAATCTACATCACTTTTTACTGTCCAGTTTAATTCTACTGAGGTTTGATTTCTAATAAAGGCTTTTAGTTCTATTGGAGAAAATGCTCTGCTCGCTCCAATATCTTCTAAAACTCCTTCATTATAGCTTTCGCAACCGGCAACTAGCAATAAAAACATAGCCAGCAATCCTTTTAATATATATTTTGCTTTCATAATTATAAACTATAATTTAATTATTATTAGTTACCTAAAACCCAGTCATTTTTCAATTGACCATTACTTCCGTCAATAAACGTTTGCCAAATTGGCCAAAATTGTCTTTTATCTGGATCAACTCCTAATTTGTACAAGCTGCTTATTTTATTATCTTCCAATTTATCCCAAGCTTTAGAAGTAAACCCTGTTGGAGCCTGAGTTTCTCCTCTATTTAATCCGTAAATATCCAATGTAATTCCATCATCCTTGTATTTATAATATAATGTTGAAGGAACATCCTGATAGGAACCCGTACGTGCTTTCAGATTAGTCATTTTCTCTTTTGCTTCATCTAATTTTGTTTTTAATAAATTCCAACGTATAAGTGCATATTTACGTTCCATTTCTCCAGTAAATTCATATTTATTTTCTTCAATAATAGCTTTCATCATGGCTTCTTTACTTGTCAATGCGTCTACGTAAGCATCTACTTTTACAGCCTGACTACCTGCAGCAAAAGCTCTGCGACGAATTTCTTTTAAATAAACTGCTGCAGATGCTGGCCCTTCTAATTCGTTAGCAGTTTCAGCAGCAATTAAAAGCACTTCTGCATATCGCATATAAATTTTATTTACACCATCATCATTTGGTGCAGTAACAAAACGGTTCATCCATTCAAAACGGTATTTACCAAAATACCAGGTTTGTAAGTCTCCAAGCTCTTGTTTTGCTTTTCCGTTTACTGCAGCTCCCCATTTATAGGGAACACAAGTAACATCTCTACGGGTATCAGCCTGATCGTAGTCATAAAAAACGAATGGTAATGGTCCGTTAGCACCGCCTTTGTTTGTTCCCATACCTTGAAACTGATCTACAGCATCGTGTCTAACCGCAAGAGTATATAACATCCTTCCTCTTGTAGCTCCAAAAGGAATTTCCCATAGAGACTCGCCTCCAGCCGTTAAGGTTTCCTGATTGTATTTTTTCCATAATCCTTCAAAAGTTGGTTCTAAATGTGCTGAACCACTGTTAATTACAGAACGGCACTCCTCTAATGCCAATTTATACATATTAGCCACCGAAAGTTCAGGATCTTTGCTTCTTCTAACTCCGTCAGGATATTGCTGATAGCCGCTTGCCATCATAGCCAAACGAGCTCTCAAACCTTTAACAAAAGCTTTATTTACTCGTTCTGTACTTGAAGTTGCCGAAGATGCATTAGGCCATGCAACCAAATCAGAAGCCTCATCTAAATCAGCGATCAATTGCTTATAAATTTCGTCACGGCTTGTTTTAGGAATATAAATAGTTGCTGTAACAACAGGTTCAAAACGAGCAGGAACATCTCCCCAGTTTCTCACCAAATCAGCATAATAAATGGCGCGCAATGTTAGTGCTTCTCCCAATAACTGTCCTAATGCGCTATTAGACTTAGTATCTCCATACGTACGCAAACCTCTAATACATAGATTGGCACGCTCAATTCCTTCATACATCATTGCCCAGGCATTTTTTGGAGAGTTCATCTCTGTATTGTCAGACTTAGCATTATACACCACCAAATCTGATTTGGCGTTATCACTGGAAGAGGCTAAAAGCCACTCCGTATCAGTATTCAATCCCTGATAAGCTAAAAGTCTTCCTCTGTAGGACTGCTCTTCTCCAAATGAGATTTTTATTCCATCAACAGCACCTTGTGCTAATTCAGCATTAGAAAAGATAATTTCGTCGCCTAATGTTGATTGTGCAGGCGTATCAAAGTATTCTTCTCCTAAATCCTGACAAGAAGCAAATAAACCCGAGATAATTAATCCTGCTATTATTACTTTATATTTCATTTTTGATAAATTTTAAATTAGAAATTAAGGTTTAAACCAAAAACCAATTGTCTGCTGCGCGGATATGCTGAATAATCAACTCCAGGTGTTAGTGGCGTTCTTCTTATTGTTGACACCTCAGGGTCTGGTCCAGAATAATTTGTAATTACAAAAACATTTGTCGCCGTAAAATAGAATCTTAATTTACTTACCCCCAATTTAGATGTAAACGATTCGGGCGTGGTGTAGCCTAAAGTTAGGGTATTCAGCCTTAAGAAAGATCCATCCTCTACCGCCCAGTCTGTAAACATAAAATTTTTCATATAAGGAGACCACATTGTCGTATTAGCATTTAGAGCCTGCAAAGCAGTAGGATCTGTTACTAATTGTCCTGACTGAGGATCTACATTTGTCCATCTTTTACCATCAGCCATTTCAGAACTTAAATTTTTATATTGTCCATTTCTGTTTGATGTTGAAAACTCTGCTTTATTTGCATTATAGATATCATTTCCTATACTCCAGTTAAAAGCTGCAGAAAGATCAAAACCGTAAGCATTACCGTTAATTATAAATCCTCCTGTGCTTTTAGGATTAGAATTACCAATAATTGTTTGATCTGATGCAGTAACTTTATTATCTGTAGAACCATCAGTATTTTTTAATTTCATCATACCTGGCTGTACAATAGTACCAATAACGCTTGTAGCATCTGCCACACCAGCTTTTAAGGTGTATTTTCCTCCAACATAATCAAAATCTGAAACTTCATATCTGCCATCACTTTGATAACCAAACATTAACCCTATTGGCGACCCCACATTTACAGCATAATCGTTACCAATATCTGTTGATGCCCAATTGGTATTCATTCCGAAATTATCCATTACGCCAAGAGAGTTAATTTTATTTTTGTTAATACCAATATTAACAGAAAAATTTAAACCATAATTTTTCTTTTCAATTGCTACAAAATTCACAGTAGCCTCAAAACCTGTATTTTGTGTCTCTCCCATATTACGAAACTGAGTCTTATAACCTGTACCTCCTACCGGAAATTCAATTAACAAATCTTGCGTAACATTTTTATATACATCAAAAGTTCCATTCAAACGATTTTTGAAAAATCCAAAATCAAGACCCAAATCCTGTGTCACAGTAGTTTCCCATTTTAAATTTGGATTTGCCAAAACACTCGATGGTGACCAATAATTATCAAAACCATTCATGCTGGTATTAGTACTTGATTGATAGCTCTGAACTGTTTGTCCTACCGGAATATTATTGTTACCTGCTTGACCATAACTTAGTCTAAACTTAAGAAGATTTAACCAGGATGTATTTTTCAAAAAACTTTCTTCAGAAATTTTCCATGCTGCCGAAGCTGCCGGAAAATATCCCCAACGATTATTACCTAAAAATCTGCTTGAACCATCTGCACGAAAAGATGCTGACAATAAATAACGATCTTTATAATCATAATTTAAACGACCAAAAAATGACAGTAATTTATCATCAGGGCTATAAAAATTATCCACGGAAAGTGGAGTTCCCTGAGTTGTTAATTTCCTTGCCTGATCCAAATCAAAGAAACTAGGATATTTCAGAACTGTTGTTGTCACATTATTTGAAGTAGTCGTAATCATTTCTTCTCCTAAAAGGGCTGTCAAGTGATGCTTATCTCCTAAGATATTTTTAAAATCATAATTTAATGTATTGGCATTTCTAAAGCGTACATCTTTACGATCACTCATTACCATACCAGGCATTCCTGCTCCAAATTTAGCAGTGCTCGAAAAATATGTAGATGATCCGTAGAAACGATAATCTGTATAATTATTATTATCCAATCCAAACTCACTTTGAAATTTTAGATTTTGAGCCAATTTCCAGCCAAAGCTTCCTAATAAATTATAATTTTTTCGAGATTGCTGACGATCATTATCACTTACAACTAAAAATGGATTTACTAAATAACTGTTAACCGTCTGGTCTTCATTGTCAGTTGTTAATCCTGGCATTGGAACCGGAGCATAGCCAACACTGTGTCGTAAACGGCTGTCAAGCGATGAAGATTGTTTTTGATCATTGTTACCGCCTCCATTTATTTCTGTATCAGAGTAACGTACTGTAAAAGCAAGATCAATTTTCTCGCTTGCTTTATTTTTTAATGCCAATGATAAATTATTTCTTTTAAAATTAGAACCAATCATGATTGCTTTCTCATCATAATAGGAATAATTAAAATTATAATTAAGTTTGTCATTTCCTCCTCGAATTCCTAAATCACGGCTATTTACTTCACCACGACGACCGTAAATTTGTTTTTGCCAGTCAGTTCCTTTCACACCGTTATACAAATCGTGATCAGCCCAGTTACCAAAAAATTTGGTATAAGAAGTTGGATTACTTACAATAGTTTTATCTGTCTGGCTAAGCATAGCATATTCGTATTGCCATTTTACAAAATCACCAACAGGAAGGACATCAATATCGTTAGCCATTGTTTTCATACCATAAAACATATTAAAGCTAACTGCCATTTTCCCGTCTTTACCTGTTTTAGTGGTAATAATAATAACACCGTTTGCTCCTCTTGAACCATAAATTGCTGTAGAGGAAGCATCTTTTAATACGGTCATTGATTCAATATTAGAAGATGCAATGTCATTCATACTGTTTACAGGAAAACCATCTACTATAATTAAAGGCGAAGCATCTTGTGTTAGTGAACCGCCACCACGAACTCTAATTTTTATTTCTGCATCCGGAGAACCTTCTGATGAAGTAACCTGAACTCCTGCTATTCTTCCGGTCAAAGCTTCTGCAACATTAGAAACAGGAACTTTCTTTAAATCATTTCCAGAAATTGAAGCAACAGAACCTGTTAAATCTGATTTTTTTACCTTTCCATATCCAACAACGACAACTTCGTTTAACTCGTTAGAATCCTCAGTTAAAACAATATCTAGTTTAGTTTTTCCTGCAACAGCAGTTTCTTTGGTTTTAAAACCAATAAAAGAATACGTTAGAATAGCAGTTTTGGGATTTGAAAGTTTTATTTTATAGTGCCCGTCAAAATCTGTAGAGACACCATTTTTTGTTCCTTTTTCTAATACATTAACACCGGGTAAAGTTAATCCTGCAGCATCTCTTACTGTTCCTTCAAGTATTACCGACTGAGCATTCATACGGTTGCTTGTGAGTAAACACAATAAGAAAACAACTGCAAAGCAACAATTAGTTCCTTTGTTAAATAAATCTTTAAAATTCATGGTCGATTGTTTAAGTTATTAATAGTTTATTGTTTTTAGTGGTTTTTTGTGTTTGTAATCTTTTAAACTTTTTGATCTTTAAAGGCTATTAATACTTGGGAATAATATCAATTTTTATTTTATAAATAGCCGTTTTTAGTAAAGCAACACGAAGTTGTAATCGATTACACAAACATAAATATTTTTTTTATATAAAAAGTTAAAATTCATAATAATTTCCTAAAAAAAATATTACATTAAAAATAAAAGCACTTTTTTATACGACTTATGTAATTTTACGCAACTAAAAATATGAATTGTATTATTGTTTTGTTCAGGTTTATTGTTATATTACATAAAAAACAATCGATTACATCGATAAAGATTGAAAATTTATTAATGATTAAATTAAGACTGTAAATATTCTTAAAAAGATAATCTAAAGAAAAAAGGAACTCTCATTATAGATTTCATTTATAAAAAAATTGGTTAAGAAGAGCCAATTAATTTAAAGCAAAAAAAAGCCTTTAAACAAGATCGTTTAAAGGCTATATAATTAAAAAGAAAAACTTACATATTATTAAGCACGCTGCAGCTGTAAATTACTTTTATGTTTTTGCATCAAAACATAGGTGATTACCATTCCGATAACAGCCATAGCAACTCCAATAAGATTTGGCGAGGCATAACTGTATCCTGCTACCAAAGGCAAACCTCCCAAAAAAGCTCCTAAAGCATTCCCGATATTAAAACTTCCCTGAAGTGCTGCCGATGCAATCATTTCAGCGTCTTTAGCTGTTTTAATCATCAACATTTGTATAGGCGCAATTACCGAAAAAGAAATAGCACCTGTCAGAAAAGTCAGGAATAAAGAAATGTATTGATTATATGAAAATAAGTACACCAAAATCAAATCGATCGACATGACAAACAACAAAGCCAATACTGTTGGTGCAGGCGAGTATTTATCGGCTAGTTTGCCTCCAAGAAAATTTCCCACTACCATTCCTAATCCGGCAAGAATTAAGATATAGGAAACGTCTTCGGCTGAAAATTTAGAAACATTAATTAATAAAGGTGCGATGTAACTAATCCAGGCAAATAATCCTCCAAATCCAATTGCGGTAATACCTATAATTAGCCACGCCTCGGTTTTCTTAAAAAATTGCAGTTGGGTTTTCATATTTACATTTCCGCTTTTCTCCAGATTTGGCATCCATAAAGAAATAAATAAAAATGTAAGCAATCCTACAGCAGCAATTAATATAAAAGTATAGCGCCATATAAAATGATGCCCTATATAAGTACCAATAGGAACACCTATTAAATTGGCTAATGTAAGACCCGAGAACATAATCGCAATAGCCTGTGCCTCTTTACCTTTATCCGCCAAACGACTCGCTACAACTGCGCCAACCCCAAAAAAGGCTCCGTGTGGTAATCCGGAAAGAAATCTGGATGCGAATAAAAAATTATAATCTGGCGCAATAATCGAAAGCGCATTAAAAACAGTTAACATCAATGCTAAGATTAAAAGCATTTTCTTTGGCGGAAAGTTTCTTCCAAGGATTACTAATAAAGGCGCTCCAATAACAACTCCAAGTGCATAAGCAGAAATTAAATAACCTGCAACCGGAATCGAAACTTTCATATCTGAGGCAATATCTGGCAACAAACCCATCATAACAAACTCGGTAATACCAATTGTTAATCCTCCTAATGAGAGTGCAATAAGACTTTTTTTCATTTGTTTTTATAAGAAAGGAATAGATTTTCTATGGTGCAAAGTTAACACTGTTAAGCAGAAAATTAGTTGTACATTTGCGATATAAACTTGTAAATTTAAGTTATGCCAATTTTAAATCAATTCAAAACTCTGGTCATTGATGAATTTGAAGATGAGAAATTTCACCTTCCGCCGCATACGCATACTTATTATGAAATCATTTATATCAAAAAAGGGACTGGCATTCATCACCTGAACAACAACTTATTACCTTATAAAACAGGTGATCTATTTGTAATTTCACCAGAAGACGAGCATTATTTTGATATTAAAAAGAGTACCCGCTTTTTCTATATTAAGTTTACCGATAATTATTTCAATTCGAAACAAAATCTTACTTGTGATGAATTTTTAATTCATACTCCCGAAAGTTTCATGCGTGATAAGACCTTAAAAGAAACGGTTCTTAAATTAGATGATCCCTGCAAAACAATCTTAAAAAACACAATCGAGAACATTGCTGCTTATAATTGTAAAACCGATGTTTCGACCTCTCCTATTGTCTTTTATCAAATTCTTTCAATTTTTGGATTAATTAAAGAAACCATGCGAGGCCAGAATCTTATTGTAAAAGGAAATTCAATCGATAACGAACAGATAACATCCTATATACATCAGAATATTTATCAGCCAAAACTGGTTCAGATAAAAGTTATCGCGAATCATTTTAATATTGCTGAAACCTATTTTAGCGCTTATTTTAAAAGAACATTTTCTATTAGTTATCGCGAATATATTCATAATTTGAGAACCACATTAATCGAAAAAAGAATTCACAACAATCAGCTTCCTATTAAACAAATAGCATATGAGTTTGGTTTTACCGATGAAAGTCATCTTTCGAACTATTTTAAAAAGAGAAAAAACATGAAACCAACTGATTTCAAAAAAGCTTAAAATTGGAAATCTTAAATGTATAGTTGCTCTTAAAAAAAATATTTAAATTTGTACTTTCAAAAACAATTTCATTGACGAAAAAATTCCACATATTATTTCTCTTTTTAACTCTTGGCTTCTTTTTGATGTCCAATTCGGGTTATGCTTGTGGAAGAACTGAAGAGAAAATGTCATGCGAAAAGAAGGAAACTTCAAAAAAAGAAAGTGCAGATTCTTGCCAGAAAGATTGTTGTAAGAAAATCAAAGAAGATAAAAAAGGCCATCATGGCTGCAACGGAAAATGCGACCATTCGGGGTGTACAACTTCATTTCTGCAATTGAGCCTGATCACAAACGAAATTGATTTAAGCAATAATCTTTTTAATTTCTCTACAAAAAAAACAATCTCATACTACAATAATACTAGTATTTCTGATGGTTTTACTTCGATCTGGTTACCACCAAAAATAAAATAATTCTATTTCTGACAGCCATAATTATGTTTAGCTGTTAAGGTTCTAAGACTCTAAGGTTCTGCGGAAAAAAATTACACTTTGTGTCACTGGGACTTTGCGAGATTAAACATTCAATTAAAAATTAAAATTATTTAACTTAGAGGATAAATTCACATTCTCTATCAAAAATCACATAAAATGAAAAATACAATTTCAACTATAGCAGTAGTAATCACATTATTATTTTCTGCAAATACTATTCAGGCAACAACAATAAAAACAGTAATAACTACAAATGAAGATATTGATTCCAGTCAGTTACAAACTGTTTATGATGCTTATTTTACGGTAAAAGATGCTTTAATAAAAAGCGATGCGAAATTAACTTCGGCGAAAGCCAATGATTTATTAGCTGCAATAACTGCAGTAAAAATGGACAAACTAAAAAGTAACGAACACACTGTTTGGATGAAAGTGGTAAAAAAATTAACCGCTGATGCCAAAAGTATTTCAGGTACTTCAGATCTTAAAAAACAACGTGAAACTTTTAAATCACTTTCAAAAAATACCTACGATTTAATTAAAGTTTCTAAATCTGATGTCGCTGTTTACAAACAATATTGCCCAATGGCAGATGCTGATTGGTTAAGCAAAGAAAAGGCAGTTAAGAATCCGTATTATGGTTCTTCGATGCTGACTTGCGGAAACGTGGTAGAAACCATCAAATAAATATGACACTCTACATCAAAAACATGGTGTGTGGTCGCTGTAAAATGGTTGTGAAGTCTGAGTTGGATAAACTCGGACTTCAGACTATTGCTGTTGAATTAGGCGAAGTCGAACTGCAGGATGATATTACCGATTCTCAGAAAGAGATTTTACTTAAAAATCTGCAAGCTTTGGGTTTTGATTTTATTGATGATAAAAAAAGTAAAACAATTGAGAAAATTAAAAATCTAATTGTCGATTTAGTTCATCATAAAAACAGCGAACTTAAAGTTAATTTGTCTGATTATTTGGTTGAAAACCTCAACCAGGATTATAGCACACTAAGCAACCTTTTTTCGGAAATTGAAAATACTACGATCGAAAAATACTTTATCAGCCAAAAAATAGAAAAGGTAAAAGAACTATTGATTTACAATGAGCTTTCGTTGAGTGAAATTGCTGATATGTTAAACTATAGCAATGTTGCTCATTTAAGTAATCAGTTCAAGAAAATCACTGGATTTACGCCCACTTATTTCAAACAGTTGAAAGACAAAAAACGCATTCAGATAGAGAATTTGTAAATTTTATTTAACCGCAATCCCGATAACTATCGGGAGCAAAGATTTACGCAAGGTTCGCAAAGTTATTTTAGACAAAGCTTTGCGAACTTAACGTTTTTTATAAAACTAAGTATATCCAAAAAAACTTTGCTCCCGATAGTTATCGGGATTGCGGTTAAATACTCTTTCCTAAATATTACAAATCATTCTCATAATTATACAAACCGTTGTAAATCTTACTTCGGAAATTTGCATTGTAATACCTAAAAAACGAAAAACAATGACTCATCAATATATAATTTCAGGAATGTCATGCAATGGCTGCCGAACTAAAGTAGAAAAAACGCTAAATGAAGTTGAAGGAATTCATGCCGAAGTAACGTTAGATCCGCCAATGGCAACCATAACAATGGAAAAACATGTTCCAACTGAAAAATTTCAGGAAGCTTTATCAGCTGTAGGAAAGTATATTATTGAAATGAAGTCTCCAACTCATGGTACAGAACCCGCTGCAAAATCATGTTGTTCAGGCCATAAAAAAGAAGATCATACTTCGCATTCTCATAAAAAAGAAAAAACAGTAATTCCTCATAATGCAACAGGTATTTTTTACTGCCCAATGCATTGCGAAGGCGATAAAACGTATAACAAACCCGGAGACTGCCCTGTTTGCGGAATGGATTTGGTACCGCAAATAGCCATTGGAACACAATTTACCTGTCCAATGCATCCGGAAGTTATTTCGAACGAATCAGGCGATTGTCCTATCTGTGGCATGGATTTGGTTCCGATGCAGGCTTCTGAATCTGAAGAAAACAAAACTTATACCGACTTGCTAAAGAAAATGAAGATTGCGACATTCTTCACGCTTCCTATTTTCATTATATCAATGTCAGAAATGATTCCGGATAATCCACTTTTTAAAATCATGTCAATTGAAAAATGGAACTGGGTTCAGTTTCTATTTTCAATTCCGGTTTTATTTTATGCCGGATGGATGTTTTTTGTTCGTGCCTATAAATCGATTATCAGCTGGAATTTAAACATGTTTACTTTGATTGGAATTGGAACCAGCGTTGCTTTTCTATTTAGCGTGGCCGGAATGTTCTTTCCTGATATTTTCCCATCCGAATTCAAATCGCATCACGGAACTATTCATTTGTATTTTGAAGCGGCCACGGTTATCATTACGTTAGTTTTATTAGGTCAGTTATTAGAAGCCAAAGCTCACGGACAAACGAATGGCGCGATTAAAGAATTACTAAAATTAGCACCAACCGAAGCTACTTTGGTAGAAAACGGAAACGACAGAACAATTTCAATTCACGATATTAAAAAAGGTGATTTATTGCGAGTAAAACCGGGAGAAAAAATTCCTGTTGACGGAAAAATAACATCGGGAGAAAGCAATATTGATGAAGCCATGATTACCGGAGAACCCATTCCGGTTGATAAAAAAGCGGGCGACAATGTGATTTCAGGAACTATAAACGGAACCAGATCATTTGTAATGATAGCCGAAAAAGTGGGTTCAGAAACTTTGCTTTCGCAGATTATTCAAATGGTAAACGATGCGAGCCGTTCGAGAGCCCCAATTCAAAAACTGGCAGACCGCGTTGCGAAATATTTTGTTCCCACAGTAGTGGCTATTTCTATATTGACTTTTATTCTATGGGCAAAATTTGGGCCGGAACCTTCGTATATATACGGATTAATTAATGCGATTGCGGTTTTAATCATCGCCTGCCCTTGTGCTTTAGGATTAGCAACACCAATGTCGGTTATGGTGGGAGTTGGAAAAGGCGCACAGCACGGAATTTTAATCAAAAATGCCGAAGCGCTCGAAAACATGAATAAAATCGACGTTTTAATTACAGATAAAACCGGAACTATTACTGAAGGAAAACCAACTGTAGAAAAAATCTTTGCAATCGATAATAACGAAGATATTCTGTTGCAAAGTATTGCTTCGCTAAATCAGCATAGCGAACATCCTTTGGCGCAAGCCGTTGTTAATTTTGCTAAAGCTAAAAACCAACAATTACTTGAAGTTCCGGATTTTGAAGCAGTTGCCGGAAAAGGAGTTTTAGGAACGGTTAACAATTCGAAAATTGCATTAGGAAATAAAAAACTAATGGAACAGATTAACGCTTCGGTTTCTGATGATTTTGAAAACAAAATTACAGCCGAACAAAATCTTGGAAAAACGGTTTCATACATTGCCATAAACAATATTGTTTCAGGTTATGTAACCATTACAGATGCCATAAAAACAAATAGTGCCCAAGCCATTAAAGATTTAATCGATCAGGGCGTTGAAGTCATTATGCTTACCGGAGACAATAAAAATACGGCTAAAGCAGTGGCCGATCAGCTTCATTTAAGTTCTTTTAAAGCCGATTGTCTTCCGGAAGATAAACTAAGAGAAATTGAACGTTTGCAAGCCGAAGGAAAAGTAGTTGCCATGGCCGGTGACGGAATAAACGATGCTCCTGCTTTAGCCAAAGCTGATATCGGGATTGCTATGGGAACCGGAACTGATGTTGCCATTGAAAGTGCCAAAATAACGCTCGTAAAAGGAGATTTAAACGGAATTGTAAAAGCTAAAAAACTAAGCTTTTCGGTAATGAAGAACATCAAGCAAAATCTGTTTTTTGCTTTTATATACAATGTTTTGGGAGTTCCAATTGCGGCGGGAATTTTATATCCTGTATTCGGGATTTTGCTTTCGCCGATGTTAGCCGCTTTGGCAATGAGTTTAAGCTCGGTTTCGGTAATTGTAAATGCTTTGCGATTGCGAAACCTCAACCTTTAAAAAATCAATATGAAACTACATACTATTTTAATTGTCTTTTTGATTGCTTTTAGTGCAAAAGCCCAAAAAGTAGTTCGTTACGATTTGCACGTTCGCGATACGATTGTCAATTTTTCAGGAAAAGAAAAACGCGCTATTGCAGTCAACGGACAAATTCCGATGCCAACATTGACTTTTACCGAAGGCGATATTGCGGAGATTTATGTGCATAACGATCTCAAAAAAGAAGATACTGCGTTGCATTGGCACGGTTTATTTCTTCCGAATAAAGAAGACGGTGTTCCGTATTTAACACAAATGCCTATTAAGCCGGGAACAACTCATAAATATACTTTCCCAATTATTCAGAACGGAACGTATTGGTATCACAGTCATTCAGGTTTACAAGAACAAATTGGTTTGTACGGACTTTTTATTATTAATAAAAAGAAAGACGATACTACTTTTAGAAAAGGGATTGATGATTTACCAACTGTTCCGGTTATTCTGAGCGAATGGACGGATTTAAAGCCCGAGAATGTTCAGCGAATGCTGCACAATGCCAATGATTGGTTTGCGATAAAAAAAGGAACAACACAGAGTTATGCCGAAGCGATCAAAAAAAATCAGTTTTCGACAAAAATCACCAACGAATGGAAACGCATGAGCGCCATGGATGTGAGTGATGTTTATTATGAAAAGTTCTTGATTAACGGAAAAAATGAAGACCAGCTTTCTGAGTTTAAAGCCGGCGATAAAGTCAGATTACGAATTGCAAACGGAGGTGCTTCAAGTTATTTCTGGCTGACGTATGGAGGCGGCAAAATAGCAGTTGTAGCGAGCGACGGTAATGATGTTGAACCTGTAGAAGTGGATCGATTGATAATTGCCGTTTCTGAAACTTACGATATTATCGTGACAATTCCTGAAGATAAAAAATCCTTTGCTTTTTTGGCTACAGCCGAAGACAGAACCGGATCTGCTTCTTTATTTTTAGGTAGCGGCACAAAACAACCTGTCAAACATCTTCCTAAATTGAAATATTTTGAGGGAATGAAAATGATGAACGACATGATGAAGATGAATGGCGAACTGAATGATATGGGAATGAAAATGTCCCTGAACAAAATGGACATGAATGCAGTAATGTATCCTGAAATTTCGGGAGAAGATGCATTTGCAAAAACAGAAGATCATTCTATGCACAATATGGAAGGCATGGAAATGTCAAGTGATTCTACCGCTACTTCTGAAATTGTAACACTGAATTACGGAATGTTGAAATCGCCAAACAAAACAACACTTCCAAAAGACGCTCCGGTAAAAGAGTTACGTTTTACATTATCCGGAAATATGAATCGATATGTTTGGAGCCTGGATAATAAAGTGATTTCTGAAACAGATAAAATTTTAATCAAGAAAGGTGAAAACGTAAGGATTGTATTGTACAACGGGTCGATGATGCGCCACCCTATGCATTTACACGGACATGATTTTAGGATTTTAAACGAACACGGTGATTATTCTCCGCTAAAAAACGTAATTGATATTATGCCTATGGAAACCGATACCATCGAGTTTCAGGCAAATGCAGATGGAGATTGGTTTTTCCATTGTCATATATTGTATCACATGATGGCCGGAATGGGACGTATTTTTACTTATGAAAATTCAGCTCCAAATCCGTTGATTCATGATCCGAAAATGGCGTACAAAATGCTCAAAATGGATGATCGTATGTTTCATTTTATGGCCGAAAATGATTTTGCCTCAAACGGAAATGATGGTGAAGCCATGTTCAGCAACACACGCTGGAGTATTGGAACCGAATGGAGATTGGGTTATAACGATAAACACGGTTATGAAACAGAAACACATATTGGCCGCTATATTGGAAAAATGCAATGGTTTATGCCTTTTATAGGTTTTGACTGGCGCTACAGAAAAATGGGAATGGACGAACAGGAACAAAACTTTTTTGGACAATCGAATTCCAAAGACAATCGTTCTGTTTTTAGTTTAGGTGCCGAATATACTTTACCAATGCTAGTAAAAGCCCAAGTTGAAGTGTACACCGATGGAAATGTAAGAGTCCAATTTGAACGAAAAGATATTCCGCTTTCGAGACGTTTGCGAATGAATTTGATGTGGAATACAGATAAGGAATATATGGCTGGATTAAAATATATTGCCGGAAGAAACTTCGGAATCACAACACATTACGACAGCGATATGGGAATTGGTTTTGGAGTGAACCTCAATTATTAACAATAATTTTAATACTGTTTTGATTGCATTAACTTATCGTTGACAATTCTGAAAACCAAATCGCATTATATTTGAAAAACAATCGTTTATCAAAAAAAAGAAAAATATCTAACAACTAAATTATATTAAAATGAAAAAATTATTTACCGTTTTAGCCATCGCTTTATTTACAATTGGATTACAGGCGCAAGACACAAAACCAGCTCCTAAAAAAGAAAAAGCGAAGAAAGAAGCTTGTTCTAAAAAATCAGGTGACAAAGACAAAAAATGTTGCTCTAAAAAATAGTAGCAACATGCATTAAATGTAAAAGGCCTCAAATATTTGAGGCCTTTTTTATGCTTTTTTACCACGAATTTCACGAATTGACACTAATTTTAAAATTCGATTTAAAAAATAATTCGTGCTAATTCGTGGCAAAAAACTTATTTCAATTTAACACTCCATTCAAAATCCATTTCTGAAACCTGAATATCTTCTTCATTTGTTCCTATGGATTTCATCCAGAAGGTTTGGCCCTCGCCTGTCGCTATTGTTCTTTGAATTGCTTCGGCAATCAAATGTCCGTCGTTACAAACGAATGTTATTCTTCCGGTTGCTTTTTTGGTAAAGTTTCCTTTATTATTGGCTACGAGCATCGATATTTTTTTTCCGCTTTGCTGAATTTGAGAGATGACCAATGCTCCGGTTGTTAACTCTGCTGCCATAGCCTGAACTGCAAAATACATCGAGTTAAAAGGATTTTGATTGATCCATCTGTGTTTTACGCTTACCACGCATCTATCTTCGTCGATTGCCTTTACACGTACACCACAAAAGTATGCTGATGGTAATTTGAATAATACAAATTTATTGAGTTTAGAAACTGATATCACCATGGTATTTATTTTTTTATGTAAAAATACGAAAAAACTATGCACGCACAATAAATCGCAATTACTTTCCTAAAAAGGTAGCAAAACCAAGCCTTTTCGATGGTTTTCAATACATTATAAACAATTTTAAAACTTTAACTTTGTTAAAATTTTGTTAATATTTGGTACTATGTAAAACAAGATACTGTCTTTTAGACATATATTTGCATAAGAAAATACTATATACTTTTAATCATGGAAACAACAACACCACTAATCATGGAAACATCAGAAAAGAACATTGCAACGTTCACACACTTAAGTACTCTAAGTCAGTACATTATTCCTTTTGGAAATTATATTTTTCCAATCCTGATCTGGACGAGTTACAAAGACAAATCAGAATTTGTAAATTATCACGGAAAGCAAACATTGAATTTTCAATTGAGTCTTTTGCTTTACACTTTAATTTTAGCATTAATTGCAATTCCGATTTTTGCATTTGTACTTTTAAAAAACCTGCCAATCAATACGGTTTTTAACGATGAAGATTTAATCATCAGAAATCTGAACATCGACGGAAATATTGGAATTTTAAGTATTGGAGCAACAGCAGTTTTACTTTTTGGATTATTAAAATTTGTTGAATTCTTTTTAGTGATTTACGCTTCGATAAAAGCTTCGAATGGGGAGTTTTACAAATATCCGCTTACGATTCCTTTTATAAAGTAAGGCTTCGGCTTCGCTCAGCCTGACATAAAAATTAAAAGTTATAGTCGAAACTTTACAAGCAATCAACAAGAATCGTTTCGAACTCAATCATCAATCAAAATCATCATCAATCAATCATCATCAATCAATCATCATCAATCAAAAAACGAATTGTTCAATCTAAAAAAAACAAAATGAAATTATGAACATTGAAAACACAAAAGCACAGATGCGCAAAGGTGTTCTTGAGTTTTGCATCTTATCTGTATTGAAAGAAAAAGACGCATACACATCAGAAATATTAGACACTTTAAAAAACGCAAAATTACTAGTTGTTGAGGGAACAGTTTACCCGCTTCTAACCAGGCTGAAAAACGACGGTTTGCTTAATTATCGTTGGGAAGAATCGACTTCAGGACCACCACGAAAATATTATGGCTTAACCGAAATAGGACAAACATTTTTAAACGAACTTAGCGGAACATGGACAGAATTGTCTGACGCCGTAAATCTAATCACCAATCAAAATCAATAATCATGAACAAAACAGTAAATATTAACTTAGGCGGTATGGTTTTTCATATAGATGAAGACGCATATTTAAAATTGACACGCTATTTTGACGCTATAAAACGATCATTAAACAACTCATCAGGACAAGATGAAATTATTAAAGATATCGAAATGCGTGTTTCTGAATTATTATTGGAAAAACAAAAAAGCGACAAGCATGTTGTAGGACTGAAAGATGTTGATGAAGTGATTGTAGTGATGGGACAACCTGAAGATTATATCCTTGAAGACGAAGAAAAAACAAATCAGTCTTTTAATGATTATAATACGACCAGAAAACATAAAAAATTATACCGAGATAAAGAAAAAGGTATGATTGGTGGTGTAGCAACTGGTTTAGGTCACTATTTTGGAATTGACGCTGTCTGGATAAAAATTATCTTCTTAATATTTGTTTTCGCAGGTTTTGGAACAGGAATTTTAGCTTATTTCGTTCTTTGGATTGTAACACCTGAAGCGGTTACAACATCTGAAAAACTGGAAATGACTGGCGAACCGGTTACGATTTCGAACATAGAGAAAAAAGTGCGTGAGGAGATTGAAAACTTATCTTACAAATTTAAAAATGCAGATTATGACGCAATGGGAAACCAGGTAAAGTCAGGAGCTGAGAGAATAGGTAGTTCATTTGGAGACTTTGTTATGACGGTTTTTAAAATCTTCGCTAAGTTTTTAGGAGTAATATTAATCCTGTCCGGAATTAGTGTTTTGATTATGTTGCTGATTGGAGTATTTACTTTGGGAACCAACATATTTATTGATTTCCCTTGGCAAAACTTCGTTGAAGCAGGAAACTTTACTGATTATCCTATCTGGTCATTTGGTTTATTAATGTTCTTTGCAGTTGGAATTCCGTTTTTCTTTTTGACACTTTTAGGTTTCAAATTGTTATCTCCAAACTTAAAATCTATTGGAAATATTGTAAAATATACTTTGTTAGCAATTTGGATTATTGCCGTTGCAATTGTTATTAGTATAGGAATTAAACAAGCTACTGAAATTTCATACGACAATAAAACAGTAGAGAAAAAAGCACTTAACATTACACCAAAAGATACATTGTTCGTAAAATTCAGATACAATGATTATTATGCTAAGGATTTAAATCACCATAGAGAATTTGAATTTGTTCAGGATTCCGCTAACAATCAATTATTATATTCAAATGATGTTCGTTTGCATGTTTTACGTACTGATGAAGCTGCTCCTTATATTCAGATAGAAAAAAGTGCAAGAGGAAATTCGTTTATCTCAGCAAAACAAAGAGCAGAAAAAATCAATTACAAATTTCAGATCAATGGGAATCATTTAGTTTTAGATAATTATTTCCTAACTGATGTAAAAAACAAATTTAGAGGTCAGGAAGTTGATGTATATTTGTACTTACCTGAAGGTCAATTATTCAAGCCAGATGCTTCTGTTCAGGATTATGATGATTCTGAAGATAGTTTCTTCAACTTACATTTTAGTGGCAACTATAACTATAAAGTAGAAGGTTCTAAAATTAAATGTTTGAATTGTCCAGCTGAAGAGAATGACCATAATGATATAGACGAAGAAGAAACTCAAACTGACAATGACACAGTAAATGAGGTTTCGGTTAAAATTAATGGAAAAGAAATTTTAAACGGGAAAAAAACCAACGGCAGATTAACCACTGACAAAAACGGAGTTATAATCAAAATTAACTAAGCCATGATAAAAATAATCATTCATATTACGAAATTTATTGTTGCAGGTATTACCGCATTATTGTTCGCTTCATGCAACCTTAATGTAAACAAAATTGAAGGAAGTGGAAATGTTACCACTGAAAAAAGAATTGTCCAGGGAGATTTTACAAAAATAGATGTAAGCAATGCAATCGACCTGGTAATTGAGCAATCTGACGCGACAGAAATTGTTGTTGAAGCAGATGATAATATTCAGAAAGACATTATTACAAAAGTCGAAAACGGAACTTTGATCATTAAGTCTAAACACAATTCATTTAGAGTTACAAAGAAAAAAGTAACGGTAAAAATGCCTAAAATTGACAAGCTGGAAGCTTCCAGTGCTTCAACTGTATCAAACAAAGGAATAATTCAGGGTGAAAATCTGGATTTAGAATCTTCAAGTGCAGCAACAATAGATCTTAATGTAGAATCTGATAATATCTCTGCCGATTCAGGAAGCGGAAGTACTATAAGTGTAAAAGGAAAAGCTTTAACATTTCATACCTCAGCGTCAAGCGGATCCAATGTAAATGCGGGTGAACTATTAGCCAATGATATTCATGCTGAAGCTTCAAGCGGAGCCAGTGTAAATGTTCATCCTATTGTAAAATTAAAAGCTGAAGCAAACAGCGGAGGAAGTGTTAATTACAACAACACTCCTAAAACAATCGAGAAAACTTCGAATTCAGGAGGAAGTATTAGCCAGGGGTAAAAGATATTTATCTGTTAAATATAAAAAAATCATTCATCGAAAGTGGATGATTTTTTTATATTTGTGAAAATCAAATCTAGAATTAATGAAAAAAAATACAGCCTTACTCCTATTATTATTGGTTACAACATTAACTTTTGCTCAAAGAAGAGAAAAAATAAAAGGATCTAAAATCGTAACCACTTCAGTAAAAGAAGTAGGAGAATTTGATGGTATTGAAGCCGATGATAATTTAGAAGTTTATCTTGAAAGAGGAGAAAAAAATGAGATAAAAATTGAAGCCGACGACAATTTACACGATATTATCGGGATGGATTTAAGAGAAAAAGTACTTCGTTTATACACTTCTAAAGAAAGTACTATTTTCAAAAAACTAATCGTTCGTGTTACCTATACAAGTTCTTTAAAAAGTGTTATTGCAAAAAATGATGCAGTCGTTTATGCTATTCAGGAACTTCAGTTAGACGACATTACGTTTAATACTTTTGATTATGCTAAATTATTCCTGAATGTAAATTCTAAAAAGTTCACCTTATTTGCTGATGACAAATCAAAAACCGAATTGAATTTAAAGTCTGAAGATGCAAATTTACAATTGAGTAAAAATTCCTCGATTAAAACATTGGTATCTGCTATAAAATTCAAATGTGATTTATATCAAAAATCAGTTGCCAATATTGAAGGAATTGCCGAAAAAGCAACCATTCGTTTAGATAATAATTCCATCTTTACAGGAATCAAATTTACTTTGAAAGAAGCTAATATTACTGCAGAAAACTATGCTTTAGGAAGTGTTTTAGTTGAAACTACAGCCTCAATAGCCCTTGGGGATAAAGCCGAACTTTCTCTTTTAGGAAGTCCTGCCATTACGCTGACTCGTTTTTCTGAAGAAGCAAAATTATTGAAGAAGATAAAGTAGAAAGTCTCAGTTTTCAATTTCAGTTTTCAGTCTGAAACTTCTTAAATATAAATACACAAAAAAGTCCTATTCGCCGCGGCGAATAGGACTTTTTGTTTTATAGCTCTCTTCCTATTTCAATAAACTGAAAATAAGACTGAAAACTTATTCCTTAGACGCCAAATATCTTTCAGCATCCAATGCAGCCATACACCCTGTACCGGCAGCAGTAATTGCCTGACGATATACATGATCTGCAGCATCACCCGCTACGAAAACACCTTCAACATTAGTTTTAGAAGTTCCCGGAGTGTTTATAATATAACCTGTTTCATCTAGTGTGATGTAGTCTTTAAAAATATCTGTATTTGGTTTGTGACCAATGGCAACGAAAAATCCTGTAGCAGGAATTTCGATAACTTCCCCAGTAGTTTTGTTCAGTGCTTTTATAGCATGTACTACTTGTTCGTCACCTAATACTTCAAGAGTATCGTGGTTCATTAAAATTTCTATGTTTTCGGTTTTGCGAACGCGTTCTTCCATGATTTTAGAAGCTCTGAATTTTTCGCTTCTTACTAACATGGTTACTTTTTTACAAAGTTTAGATAAATAATGCGCTTCTTCGCAAGCAGAATCTCCTGCTCCAACAATTACAACTTCCTGATTACGGTAGAAAAATCCGTCACAAACAGCACAAGCAGAAACTCCGCCACCCATTTGTAAATAATGTTGTTCTGATGGTAATCCTAAATATTTAGCTGAAGCACCTGTCGAAATAATAACCGTTTCACAGTGCAATTCTATTGAATCGTTAATCCATACTTTATGAATATCTCCTGAAAAATCAACTTTTGTAGCCCATCCATCACGGATATCTGAGCCAAAACGTTTTGCTTGTTCTTGTAATTGAACCATCATTTCCGGCCCTGTAACACCATCAACATAACCCGGAAAATTTTCTACTTCGTTAGTAGTAGTCAATTGTCCTCCTGGCTGCATTCCCTGATATAAAACTGGATTCATATTTGCTCTGGCAGCATAAATAGCAGCAGTGTAACCTGCAGGACCAGAACCTATGATTAGGCATTTAATTTTTTCGATTGTATCTGACATAATATGATTCTATTAATAATTGATGGTGCAAAAGTAAGTTTTTATTGTTGGAATAAAGAACTCAATTAATCAGTTTTTGCTATTCTGAAATAGAGAATAGTGAATACGGTAGAAATAAA
>Ga0247813_10000688_pt1 | contig 29117 bp, 36 predicted proteins | sample UWRJL169409C1_FD_180719 | JGI IMG/M metagenome (GOLD analysis project Ga0247813, IMG submission 180719) | Plant litter microbial communities from Arlington Agricultural Research Station in Wisconsin, United States - UWRJ-L169-409C-1 | ecosystem: Environmental > Terrestrial > Plant litter >...
TCGGCTGGGTGGTAGCCGAAATATTCGCTCCAGTCCGCAGCATAGGTCAGCTTGGTGGCCACCCCGGAAATAGCCCGGACATCGGCCGCAAGAGCGATGAGCGTCTCAACAAACGGGAAGGTCCCGCCCCATCGCGCAACTGTGTCAGCCCGCGCAATTCGGAACCGATGATGAACCCGTCGACCCCACCCGCGCCCTTTGCCAGCAGCGCGTAATGAAGCACCAGCCGGCGATACCCCTCGTCTGCGCCCATCGACGTCACCGCTGGTCCGGACACGGAAAAATGTCCCGCCGTGGCAGTTCCGCCAAACGCTTCCACCTGCGTGCGCGCCGCCATTGTCTTGTCCGCACTGCCCACCAGACCTGGCGCCGGATGCGCGGTAATCCGCCCCCGCCACGGATAGGCGGGCTGCCCTATGCCGCCATAGGGATTGGGCAGCGTGTTACCGGCCGCAATGTCCATCATCACGAAGGGATAGAGATAGACTTTTAGCCCGCGTGCTTTCAGATCGGCGATCGCCGCCGCCACGCTTGCATCGCTCGGCGTGCCGCCATAGGCCGGGCCGCCATTGTTGCGGCTGACCAGCCACGCACCGTCGCGCTGAATACCCGATACAGACCATGCCCGGCTTTCGCCATCGCGCGCGGAGGTCTCCACGCCCGGAACGATCCGGCAATGACCTGCCCGCAAATCCGTCCCGAACCACGACACCACCAGCGCCACCCGATCAAGGTTCGGACACAACGCCTGCAACTCGTCTATCGAAGCCTGCCAGTCGGAACCCGCGTGAAAGACATTGCGGTTGATCAGCCGGCTTGCGCCTGCGCCCGTCTTCTCGCTGACCACAACTGGATCATAGCCATGCTCGCTGGAGCCCGGAATGATCGTCACCGCCCGGATCTGCCTTTCCAGCGCGCCGGCCGGCCGCAAGACCTCGAACTGGATCACTGGGATACGGTTGCCGTAATTATGCAACGGAAGGCGCTCGAACACGGCATAGGCAAGTCTGCGATAGGCCGGCACTTTCCCCACGCCCTGTTTTGCCTCGATCAACGGATCGGGCAATTGATCGCCCGTCCCGCGATAAAGCCGCATCTCGATCCCGGTCAAATCCAGTTCCCGCCCGTCCGCCCAGACACGGCGCACGCAGGCAATCTCGCCCTCGCAGATCCCAAGCGCAAAATTGGCATAGTAGCGAAACGTCTCGACCCGCGGTCCGCTCGCCTTGCCGCCCTGCCGCTCGACCCGCACCTCTTCTTCAAACCGAGTCGCCCAGATCAGCGTACCGCCGATGCGCACCGTGCCATAGGCGCGGGTGATCGCCGTGCCGTCCTCGGCACCGGGAATGCGCGCATCGCCCAGCCGGGCGCCCGAGACCGTGGTCATGCCGTTGATGATCGAGCGGTCGATCACCGATCCGGCCAGCGCTCCAACTGCGCGGCCAAGCACCGCGCCGACCGGCCCGAACACGCTGCCAAGGGCTGCACCGGCCGCCTGCAGAAGAATGGTTGCCATGACCGTCAAACCTTCTCGGGAAAACGAAACACGCCTGCAATCCGCCGCCGCCAGGAGGGCACCAGCGCCGACTCGATCACCGCTGCCTGTTCATAGGCATGGATGAACCTGTCTTCGGTGCCGACAATCCCGGCATGTTTGGCCGGCAGATCCGGCCGCCAGCAAAACAACAGCAGATCGCCCGGCTGCATCTCAGCCACCGAAAGTTCCGCCCCAAAATGCCGCCGCGCCGCCCCGCGCAACCGGTCCTCGCCGCTGCGCTCTGCCCAATCAGGCTGATAGGCAGGCGGCAATTCCGGCTCCACACCATAAATCTCGCGCCACACACCCCGCACCAGCCCCAGACAATCGCAACCGACCCCCTTCAGGCTTGCCTGATGCCGGTATGGCGTGCCGATCCAGCTCCGGGCTGCCGTAACGATCCGCTTTGCGCAGGCGGCCCCGTCACCCTCCCCTTGAGGGGGAGGGTCGGCGCAAGGCGCCGAGGTGGGGTGATCTTTCCGGAGAACCTCACTCATACAGCGCCCGCCCGTCATGCACCGCATCGCCATCCGCATAACCAAAAGCAAAATCCGTCCCCGGCATATGCGGGAAACCTTGGAAATTCAGCCGGTTTGCAAATTTCTCACCACAGGCGCCAAAACTCTTGTCGCACCCCGCCGTCACCGTGAATGCATCGCCCACCGCCAGCGGCAAAGGCAGCGGCAGCCACAGCGACAGCACCACCGCATCCCCGTCCCGGCGATGATCCTCGATATCGCCCGCATGCCCGGCATTCGCCCCGTCAACGAACCGCACCACGCCATACCGGTAAAAACCTGCCACCGCCGCATCGAGCCCGGTCACCCGTATCCGTGTCTCTCCCAGAACAGCCGCAATCGTGCCACTGCCCCGGTAGGCCGGATTGCTCAGGTCGACCTTGCACCGTCCATCGCCCAGCACGGCATCGCAACGCCGCCCGTAAATCCGCCCCTGGACCTGATCCAGCCGATGCGTCAGCCGGCGCAGCTCGGCGCGAAAGGCGCCGCCCGCGCGCACGACATCGCCGATCTCCTGCGCCCGCAGCAGAATGCGCTGGCCCGGCGCCTGCCAGTTCACCTGAAACACCTCGACCCTGGCGCCGTCGTAGCGTCCGGCGATCACATCCGCCTCGCTGATCGCAGCGCTGGAAAACCCGCCGGCTACCTCGCCCGCCTCGACCGAAAGTCCGCTGGCCGCCTCGCTGTCAGCCGCCTGGAACCCGCTGGCCGCCCGGAAATCGGTACCATCAAAGCTCAGATCATGATCATGCTCGGTAAAGCCGAGCACCGTCCCATCGCGCCGCGTCACCCGCCAGCAATGGCACATCGTTGTCGCATCACCGTCCAAATGTTCAGCAAGCGCTGCGCTAAGCGTTTTCATGGCTTGATCTCCACCAGAGGAATGGACGGGATGCGCCCGGCCTGAAACTGCCCCAGATCGACATCGATCCGGTCCGTATCGAAGCGTACCGGCACATCGAACTCGAAGCCTGCCTTCACGACAGCGCCGATCGCTGGAATTTTCGAGGACAGAAACGCCACCCGCCCAGCCGCCACGTCGAGCGTGAAATCGGCTGGCGCGACCGAGACCCCGCCAACCGAAATCACCACAGTGCCTGCAACCGGCTTGGCGATCTCACGCACAGTCACGCCACCCGCGTCGCCATAAACCTTCACCAACTGAAAGACAGCCGTCACCCCATCACCGGTGCCGATCATCTGATCATGGCCCATGACCGCCCCGCCGGGCGCGCAGGATTTGAAATCCAGCGGATCGCGAAAGCGGAACCCGTAGAGCTGCCCCGCTCGCGCCTCGAAAAACTCCAGCACGGCGTAGAGATCGCCAATCGACTTGACCCCCGAGCCCGCATCATAATGGCGTCGCGCATCGCGCCAACGCCGGTTGCGGTTTTCCCGCCCGTTCGAAAGACTGACAATGTCGGTCCGCCGGACCGGCCCGCCACTCGTCCCCAATGCCAGGCGCAAGGGAAACCGGACCTCATGAAATCCTGTTGGCATGATGTTTTCCGTTGTGTGTTGAATCGGTTGGGAGAGAAACTTCAGGCACTGCTGCATGAGTGGCGGGTGTTTTCGCTCGCGCGCCCATCACGATGTTCGCTCCGTAGGTGGAGCGGATGGACAAGCCGCGGCCTCCCTCGTCCAACTCTCAATCTGTTGAGAACCAGCGACCTTGATCGTTCCCCCGCCCCCCTCCGACGTAGGGGCGGCACGCGAAAAACTATCGCCAACTGTTGGAGCGTAAGGTTGATTGGCTAACCCAAATGGAAGGAATCCAAATGAACATGCAGAATGGTCTTTTACATATCTTCTTCGGCGACCCATTCCGGATACCGCGGGAGATTGAAACTTCTGGCTTTGTTGAGAGGATAGACAGGAGGTGGCGACTGACGGCCACGGGGCTTGAAGAAATACAGCCGTGGTTGACTGAAAAAGCGGCCATACTCTTTCCAGATGACTTGGCGATACACTGATCACGCGGAGGGCGGCGATCATTGGTCGCCCTCCAACGCCAGCCCATGATCTTAGGGCGATGGGCATACCGAAAAAACCGCATCGCCCGCTCAAAGCCCTCTTCTTCCCCGCCCCACCGTGCGCGTCAACATCGCCGCAATCTGCCCTTCCGACTTTCGAAAACTCTGCACATCGGACGCCGTCACGTTGAAAACGACATTCATCGCAGCACTTCCACCAGAGGACGCCACGCCGAGCGATCCGTCGGAACCGCGCTTCAGCGGCAGGATCGCCTCCGATCCGGCCTCGCCCATCAGCCCCATCTGTCCGTCCATCGGGAAATAGGTCGGCGCCGACACGACACCGCCGGCGGCAAATGGCGTCACCCTGCCTGGCACGCCGCCATCGGCAAAAGCGGTTGCCCCACCAAGGCTCCCGGCAAGCCCGGAAATCGCCGATCCGAGCAGCCCTTCCAGCGGCTTCAACCCCGCCGAAAGCGCAATCTCCGTCAGCCGCAACCCGGCACCGCGCAGCACATCCTCCAGCCCCTTCCCACCCCGCGTCGCCGAGGCCAAAGCCCCGGTCAGTGCCGAGCCGAACGAGCGGGAGCGCCGCTCCAGGTCGTCCAGCACATCCTTCAAAGCGTCCGCATCCTCGGCTGCCGCCGAAAACCCGATCTCATCGCGTTCCATCACTGTCTCCTCAAAAAGAATGTCCGCCGTCTCAGTCCGGAAACGCCACCATCAGCGTTTCCAGGCCTGAGCGATCCGGAACCGCCCCGGAAGGCCGCAATCCGCCGAATGCGGCGCGCATCTCCCTTGGGGTCATCGACCAGAATTCCCGCGCTGGAAGCCGCAGCAGGCAAAGCCCGGCATGCATCACCGGCCCCCACGGAAACGGGGGCGGCAAACCACCATCCTTGCCCGCTGCGGCTCTCAAGGGTTTGCTTGGTCCTCCGCGCTGCCGAAGGTCGCCGCCAGCAACTCGCTGGTCAGCCGCGCCAGCCCGGCAATGCCGCCGTCGATGCTCATGACGGCAACATCCTCGTCGGACACCAGATTGCCGCCGCCGCGCAGGCCGGCGCTCAAGATCCGGATCATGTCCTCGGCCTTCAGCCGCCCGGCGGAAAACCGCGCCGCAAGCGCGATCAGATTGTCAGCCGCAAAAGCGGTCTCCAGCTCGGCCAGGCTGCCGAGCGTCAGGCAGAGTATCCGCCGCTCGCCACCGATGACGGCCTCCACCTCGCCGCGATGCCGGTTCGCCCGGCCCCTTACCCCAGTGTTGCGCCCGGTCATCACAGCGCCGCAAAGGTCAGGGCACCGGCCGATTCCAGCGCCGTCTCGAACAGGATCTCGCCATTATACTGGCCCGAATATTCCAGCGCCGTCACCTGGAACGGCCCGGTCAACGTGCCGAAATCCGGAATGACGATCTGCCAGTTGAGGATCGAGCCGTTAAAGAACGCCGCGCGCACCAGCGCATCCGAACTCTGGTCCTTGAAGATGCCGGCACCCGACACGGCGGCCCGCTGCACGCCGGCGCCGCCCAGAAGCTCCCGCCACCGGCCCGCCGATTCCGCATCCGTCGCGTCCACCGTCTCGGCGTTGAAGGCCAGCCGCTTCGAGCGCAGCCCTGCCACCGTCAGGTAAGAGCCGCCGTTGTCGATCTTCAAAAGAAGATCCTTCCCCTTCTGCGCCACCATGTCTTCATCCTTCTCAGAAACGAAAAAGGCGCCCGTGAAGGACGCCGACGAATTCACATTTCGATTGCAGGAAACCTCACTCGGTCACCGCCCGAAAGACCATTTCCGCCAAATGCCCCTTGGCCTTGGCATCACGGCCCGTTTTCGTGCGCCGATGCAAAATGCTGACCAAAACAAACCCTGGCAGGACGAGCGGCACGTCGTCCAGGAGGACGCGTACCCGCGCGGCAATCTCCTGCGCGACCCGGCTTCCGCCTTCGCCCGTGCGCACTTCCAGCATGACGAGATGTTCTTCCCCCGCCTCGCTCGCCGTCGACGCATCGCGGCTGTCGATCCCGGCGATGAAAATACCGGGCCGGTGCGATCGCGCCTGCAGGTGATCGTGAACCCCATCGGCCCCGGCCAATGACGTCAGCGCGGCGTCGCCGGCAAGCGTCATGAAAACTGCCTTTTGCAAGGCTCCCGCAGCGCTCATCGTCCTTCCTCCGCGCAACGGCAAACCAGATAGCGTCGCGTCTCGTCCGGATCATGGAATGTCCGGACCATAAAGATCCGTGTCCCCTTGCGAAACCGCATACCGGCCTGCATATCCTCGCGGAACCGGATCGAGATACGATGCGTCGCAGTGAAAACATCTGCATCCGCCCGCTCCTCTTCAGTGACGGAAACAGGCTCGATCCGTGCCCAGAGCGACGTCACCGGCGCAAAACCCGGCACGATACCGCCCTGGCCATCGCTGGCGTCATCGCGCATTTCCAGATCGAGCCGCGCCGAAAGCTGGCCCGGATCGAGGTTGACTGCGCCCATGATCAAATCCCCCGCCGGCAAAAGGGAGCGATCAACCGGTCGTAACCGGCAGGCACCGCCGCCGGCTGGCTGCCGGGTGAAACTGCGCCGCGAAATTCATAGAGCAGCGCCGCATGCAATAGCATCGCCCGTTTGAGCGTGTCGGGCACGTCAACACCGGCCGCCCCGAACCCGGCCGTAAAATCGATCTCGATCCCGTTGACCTCCCGTCCCGGCTCCGGTTGCCGCGGCAGGATCAGCCGCGCCGGGCGCGCCTGTCCGTCCAGCACGAAACCGGCGGTATCGACGGCAACGGGCAAACCGTCCGCATCGTAAACCGTAACTGCCTCAATCGTTTGCACCGGCCCCCTGCCAATCTGAATCACCCGGGCAGGCGGCCAGTCATCGAGATAGAGCCGGAAGGTCCGTGTCAAAAGCGACAGCCCGGTCTGGCGCTCCAGATGCTCGCGCACGGTGCGGATCAGCCCGGCGATCACAGCATCATCGGCGCTTGTTTCGACACGCAGATGCGCCTTGGTCTCGGCAAGCGTCAGCGGCTCGCCGAGCGGCGGCGCCAGTTCGGTGATGGTCATGGATCTCTCCGTCAATGAGGCGGTGGGGCGATTGGATTGGGTGGACGCAGCGGGAGGGGAGCTGCGTCCACCCTCGCGCACTGCGGCAGGGAAGACCGCGGCGCGAATGGTTCGACCCTTTGAGAAAGGGCGGCCTTACGCGTATTCAAGATGACGCGAATTTAATCAGCTTGATAGCCTCAAAATTTTGCACTCCCCCGCCGACCCGCTTGGTGGTGTAAAACAGCACATAGGGTTTTGCCGAATAGGGATCGCGCAGCACCCGCACGCCGGTGCGGTCGACGACCAGATAACCGGCGGCAAAGTTGCCAAACGCGATTGACGTGCTGCCCGCGCCGATATCCGGCATGTCCTCGGCCTCGGCAATCGGAAACCCCATCAGCGAGGCCTGCTGGCCAGCCACCGCCGGCGGACGCCAGAGATAATTGCCGTCGGCATCCTTGAACTTGCGGATCTCGGCCTGGGTCTTGCGGTTCATCACGAAGGCGGCGTTCTGCCGGTGTCCGGCCTTCAGCGCATAGATCACGTCGATCAGCGTGTCGGATGGTCCGCTCGCCTTGAAGGCACCGGCGGCCCCGGTTGCAATATAGCCGATATTGCCCCAGCTCCAGCTCGCCTCCGCCACATTGGTATAGCTCAAGAACCCCTTCGGCTTGTTGGTGCCGTCGCCGGAAACGAAGGCCGTGCCTTCCTGTTCGCCAAAGGCGATATCGACTTCGGAAGCGATCCAGTTCTCGATATCGACAGCCGCATCGTCGAGAAGGGCGGCGGTCGCTGCCGGCATGGCGTAGAGTTCCATGGTCGGGAACGAGAGCTCGGCCAGCTGTGGCGTCGTGGTCTGCGGCCGTGCGGCCGTCTCCGCCACCCAGCCGGTCGCCATGCCGGCAAGCGCAAACGGTTTCTTCAGCACCGCCCCCGACACCTGCCGCACCGTCGCCATTGATCGGATCGGCGAGACCACAGAAAGCCGCCTGCCGATTTCCGTGTCGGTCTCGTTGGGCACCAGATAGCCGCCGTCGCTGGCTGAGCCGATCGAAAATGCCTTGGCCTCCAGTTCGCGCAACGCCTGCTCGTCGCCCCGGCGGATATAGCTTTCGAATGCCGCCTTGTGTTCCATCGTCTCCAGGCTGGATTCACCGCTGCGGCCGAGCGCCGGCCGCGCCTTCTTCAGGGCCAACTGGTCGATGACCCGCTTCTGCTCGTCCATGGTGCGTGAAATGCGATCCATCTTGTCGCGGGTGATGACATCGGCCGTCAGCTTGCTTTCCAGTTCCCCCAGCCGCCGGTCATTGGTTTCCTTGAACGCCTCGAAGGCACCCATGAAATCCTCGAACGCCGCCGTCATCGTCTCGGGCGCCGTCTTGATTTCCGGGGCGACCTTGCCTGGCAGTGCCATGTTGCTAGTCTCGTTCATCGATGTGTCCTTCTGTCAGAGAGCTTCATCATCCGGGCCGCCCGCCGCATCGTGCGCACGAGCTCCGTTTCCGTATCGCGGAAGAACCGCGCATTCTTGACGTTCGAAACCCTGGCCGATGGCAGCATCGGAAAGGTGACGATCGAGATTTCCCAGAGATCGGCTTCGAGGATGCGGCGCACGCCGCTCTTGCCGTCGGTCTTCGCCTTGACGGTCTGGAAGCCGATCGACAGCCCGTCGAGCGCACCCGCCTTCATCAGCATGTGCACCTCCTGCGCCCGGGCTACCCCAGGCGACAAAAGCCCCTCGACATAAAGCCCGCGTGCATCCTCGCGGATGGTCTTCCAGGTGCCCAACGGTTCGCCGGGATCGTGCTGGAACAGCATGCGCACACCGCTTGGGCCGCGCCGGGCGAGAGACTGCTGAAAGGCACCGGGCGCAATCGCGTCCTTGCCGAGATCGACCTCGCCAAAAATGCTGGCGTAGCCGGAAAACCGCCCTTGCCCGGTCACCCCGGAAAGCGTCAGATTGGCAAACTTCTGCGTTCGCCAGACAGGCATCCTGTCGATCGTCATGGTCTCTCTCCGATGTTTGAAAATGCCGTGGCCGGAAAAGCCCGCGGCCAGGCGTCAGCGTCTTGCCACCAAATTTATTCAAAGCCCGGAGTTGATCGCCGGCGGTCCCGGTCTATCTCGACCCGGGTCGTCGACGAGGGACGGCCGTGAACTGACGCAGGATGCGATGCGGACAGGGTCACACCCGGGCGGGACATTCGCTCCGCCCGGGATGACAGCCGGCATTTGCTTGGCCTAATCCGGCCGTGTGCCATAACGTTCAGCCACGCGCACCGCCGCTCCCATCACCCACCAGGCCATCAGGCTGGACGCCGCCGAGCCGGTCAGCATCACCTCGGCGCCTGAAAGGCTGCCGGCGATACCGAGCTTGGTGACGATCCAGAGCCCCGCCGGCCCGCCGAAAATCAGCCCGCAGGAAAGGCCGGTGAAAAAGCGCGAGGCCGCCTCGCGCTTGCCCTTCGGCAGCATATAGATCAGCGACACCGCAGCCCCGGCCGCAGCGCCGATACCCTTGGCAGCCCAAAGGCCCGGGTCATTGCCAAAATCAGCCATTTGTTAAGTCCTTGATGCTATTATCGGAATTGCATCGTCTTCACCCAGCTGTAGTCAACTGCCGCCGGGTGATGCACAGCGTGACGTTGCGTCAGCTGGAGCATTCTCTGAATCTTTTGAATCGGTTGGCCGGTGATCTTCGAAGATCGATTCAAGTCGTTCCCAGATCGATTCAATGAAGTCGAAAGTCGTTTCCACAAAGCCCGCAAAACGCCTGTATTTACTCGGCAAAGATACGACGAACATCACGCTAATTACCGCCCTCAATAGCCCACCGCCTGCCGCTTCTCTTCGTCACTCAAGAAATCCGCCTCCTTCATCCGTGCCCAGACCTCGCTGCGTTCGCCGGTCAGCCCGGTCACCTGGTCGAGATCCGGCACCAGCTTCAGCACCTCGCCCGACCGCCCGGAGAACCAGCCCGACAGCACTGCCGCCGTGCGAAAAACCATCGGCAGGATGGTGAGCCGGTACAGCGCCCGGTTGGCCTCCTGATAGTTGGCATAGGTATTGTCGCCGGGAATGCCGAGCAGCATCGGCGGCACGCCGAAGGCGAGCGAAATGTCGCGCGCCGCCCCATTCTTCGCCTCGACAAAATCCATGTCCTTCGGCGAAAGCCCCATCGCCTTCCAGTCGAGCCCGCCTTCGAGCAGCAGCGGCCGTCCGGCCCGGATCGGGCCGGAATAGCCCTCGTCCAGCTCGCTCTTTAGCCGGTCATATTGGTCGGCGGACAGATTGCCGCCCTCCTTCGGCTGGTAGACCAAAGCGCCGGAAGGCCGGGCCGAATTGTCGAGCAGCGCCTTGTTCCAGGTCGCCGCCGCATTCGAAAGATCGAGCGCCATCTGTGCCGCCGCCAGCGGCGGAAAACCGAGATGATCGTCGAGCGGATGAAACAGCCGCAGATGCAGCAACCCGTCTTCGCCGGCCGAAATCCGCCGCACCAGATTGCCGACCCGGTATTCATAAGCCTCCGGCCAGCCGTCCCGTCCTTCGAGAATGCGCACCCGGTCCGGCCGCAGCAGATGCAGTTCGCGCACCGCGCCGCCGATCTCGGCCGCATCGACATAGGCATTGCCGGACAAAAGCAGATGGCCATAGAGCGTTTCCAGGAAATCATGTCCCCCCATCCGCCCATTCGGCCGTGCCAAAAGCGCCAGCACCGGATGCTCGGTCCGCTCCTGCGCGCCCTCATAGGCGAGCAGCGGCACGTTGGCTGCAGCCTCGGAAATCAGCCTGACTGCCCGGTGCGCCACCGGATTGCGCATGAACCCTTCGCGGGCAAGGGCCGCATAGGACCGGCCAGTCCAGTGCGCCCGCCCCTCCTGCGCGATCGCAATGAAACCTGAGGCCGCCTTGGTTTCCCGCAAGCGGTCGCTTTCCACCGGGCGGCGCCACGGCAGACGGAATGGATTTTTCATGTCGCTATCCTTGAATGCCGCCAAGCACGGCCTGAAACTGCAATGACGCCCGATATCACTGACGCCGCTCTCGCCGTCCGGATCGCGGCGCAATATCGCCCGCCGGCCTGCGGCCAGCTCCGGCTAGCCGGCGCCGCGTGTCCGGTCACAAGACTCGAAAAATTGTGTGACTCTAAATCGATTTAACCAATTTAAATCGTTTAAACTGTTTAATGCCCTGATTTACTTTGGCTTTAGGATGTGAAATCTGGATTCAGCAATATGATATTGCCTTGATCGTGGAGGATCGAATGAACGCTCAGAGCAAGATACAGGCTGACACCACCCGCTCGACGGTACCGCAGCACATCCTCGACCGGTTCGAAAACGCCTGGCAGCAGATGCGGGAAAACACCGCCCCCGTGCAGAAGTCCACCGGGACCGCAGACGACAAGCGCTGATCGTCTCTGTGGATTTTCCGATAGCCAGCATGCAACCGGAGCGGAACCTTCCGCCTCGGCTTGCGTTGTCGGTCGTTGCAGAAAGAACGAAAGGATCGCCCATGCCGGCCCAGCAAATCTCCCAGGCCCAGTTCGAACGCCTCGAAAACGAGTGGCGCCAGATCCGCCAAACCGCATCGGCGGCACCCAAGCCCGTTGCTACCACATCGGCTAAGTAATTCGGCAGTTCTGCCGCACTACACCCTCCCCTTGAGGGGGAGGGTCGGAGCTAAGCTCCGGGGTGGGGTGACCGCCAAGCGCTCGTGGCCTCCATCGATCAACACCCGCCGTCCCAACATTCCCTCAAATCCCCCTGACCCGCGGCTCGCCGCCGCCGTCCAGCATCAGCGCCGTCAGCGCCCAGACCAGCGCATCCAGCCGGTCCGGCGAACGGCCCGACGACAATCCGTCCGGTGCGAAATCGCACATCTGGTCCTCCAGCGCCGGAAAAGATCCGGCATGAACCACCCGGCCCTGTTCATAGAGTGCCGCCACCGGTTCAGCCCGCATCCATTTTCCACGCGATGCCCTGACCGATGTCACCGGTAGCTGCGCATCAATCCCGCGCAGTACGGCCGACACCATGTCGCCACCCTGGTTGACCTCAGCCACGATCCGGTCGGCATCGAAGCGCCTGAAGGCGCGAACCACGGCACCGGCCCATCCGGCCGGGCTTGCACCCTCGACCGAACAATCGGCCAGCACGACGCCGCGCCCGGCGCGATCAAGCCCCGCGACAATGATACCGCAGCAGGATTCGCGTCCCATGCCCGCCGGCGGATCGACCGCCACAACGATGCGGCCAAGCGGCCCGGTATCGCGCAGCTTCAGGGCCTCGATCCCGGCGCGTGTCCAGAGCGCATCCTCGCGATCCTCAATCAACTCGCCGTCAAGTTCCTGCCGTCCCAGCCGCGTGCCGCCGTAGCGTCCAGCCATGGCGGAGAGAAATCCCGGCGCGAGATTTGCCGCATTGTCGCCGGTCCTGATCCGGCACGTCGTGGTGCCGGGATCGGTGATCAGCGCCTTCAAAACCGGCACCGGCCTTGGCGTCGTCGTCACCATCGCGCGCGGATGATCACCCAGCCGCAGGGCAAACTGCAGCATATCCCAGGTCTCCTGCCCGTGCTTCCATTTGCCGAGTTCATCGCACCAGGCATAGTCGAATTGCGGTCCGCGCAGGCTTTCGGGATCCTCCGAGGAAAAGATCTGCGCCACCGTGCCGTTCGGCCAGACCAGCCGCCGCCGCGAGGCCTCGAAATCCGGCCGGTTGTTGCGGGCGATCCGGCAAATGCCGGACACGCCGTCGATCATCACTTCGCGCGCATCGCCCAGCGTCTCGGCCACCAGCGCAATCCGCAATCCCGGCCGCGCCGTCTTTCCGGCCGCCAGCCCCTGCACCCATTCCGCCCCCGCCCGCGTCTTGCCTGACCCGCGCCCACCCATCAAAAGCCAGACCCGCCAGTCGCCTTCCGGCGGCTTTTGTTCGGAGCGGCCCGTTTGCGTCCAGTCCCGGACGTACGCGACAAGATTGCGAAATCGTTCAAGGCGGCCTGCATCTGCCGCACTGAAAGTCACCGCAGATGGGCTATCGACGCCGCCGCGTGATTGAAGGCCTTGCCCCGGCGTTTCGGAAGCTTCAGCCGATGTCTGCACCCCGGCAGCATCCGTATTCAAATCGGCAGCAGGCATTTGTTCGTCTTCGGCAGGTGCATTGCGGTTGGCGTTCTCCACTCGCGGCAAGGCCTGCAGCTGAGTGCAGGTTGCTGCACCGTCCATCTCATCGATCAAACGGCGCGTCTCGCTTGCGGCCTTGGCTTGCAGAAGGTTTAGACGCTCTACGAGGAGCCTATGCTTGCGCATCCTCTTTTCGAGATGGCGAAACTCGGCCTTCGTCTTCAGGCGATCCACGCGGGGCTCCGGGCGTTTGGTCGCCCGCTGTTCCAGGCCCGTCGAGATGAGGACCGCCGTCTCCGGCATCGGCGATATATTTGGCGAAGAGTTCCTTGGCGCGTTGTTCAACGCGCTGATCGATTTCTGCAACGAATGCGTTGTAGCTCGCCTCGTCGAACGCGGTATCTGCTGCTGCCTGCCGGTCATGCGCAATCGTCCTTTGCAGGCTGTCGATCTTTTCCAGCGTCCGCACGATCACCGACATCGCCTCGATGCTCGCCTTGGCTTCGGCCTGGATCAGCTTGCGGTCGATCTCCTCGCCCGCCGCCTCGGCCTTGTCATCGGAGAGACGCCGCAGCCGCTGGAACTGCTGCATCTGTTCGCGCAATTCGCGGGTCATGCCGTTCAGCATGTCCTGCAGATCGTCGAGCGGCGACACGGCTTCCGCCTTGGTCTCGAGGATCACCCGGCGGGCAAGATCCTCAAGCGCCGCATCCGCCTCTTGCGGCCACGCCCCGCCATAGACCGGCGCCTTCGGCCACAGGCCAAACAGCTCCGGATCGAAATCCAGATCAGACGTCATGACAATGTCCTTTTGAAATCAGTAGGCCAAACTGAAACCGCAATGGAGCTTCTTGCTCCTTCTTCTCCCCCTTGGGGAGAAGGTGGCCCGAAGGGCCGGATGAGGGGGCCGCGATCTCCGAATGTACGGAGAAAACCAAGCCACACCGCGCCATCAATGCCTATACAGCAAGAGAGGCGAAGCATCCCGCCTCACCCACTTTTCCGACTGTGCCATAAACCTATCAAACGACCGTCACGCCGTCAAGGATTATTTTCCTATTAGGATTATTTTCTTGAATTTGCGCAATTCGGGATGCGTGTTACACTTTTCCCATGAGAACCGAGGACCTGGAAAAGCGGGCTTTGGGCCTGCCGGGCGCGGTTGAAAGCGCCCATTTCGGCAAACGCGACTTTCGCGTTGGCAACCGCATCTTCATGTCCCTGCCGGAAGCCGGCCGCGCCGTCGTCAAGTTCACCCCAGGCCAGCAGAAACTGTTCCTCGAAACCGAGCCCGGCGTCTGCGCTGCGGTTCCTGGCGGCTGGGGCCTGAAGGGCTGGACATCCGTCTATTTCACTGATGCCGAAGACGACATTATCGCCCATGTGATGGATACCGCCTGGCGCAACGTCGCGCCCAAAGATCTGTTGAATGGTCACAAGACCTCGGCTGCTTGACCCGTCCCAGCAAGAGTGGACACCGTTGCTACAGCGCCGTCGTCAGCGCAAACCACACGGCAACCAGCCCCAGAAGAGCCGATAAGCCGCGCCGGGCCAATCGTTCGCGGCGCGGGTCGTTAAGCATCGGCTCAAGACGCGCTGCCATCAGGGCAATCAAGGCATGAATGATAGTGGCCACCGCGACATAGGCTGCGGTCAAGGTCAAAGTCTGGCGGGTAACCGGCTGCTCCGGCACCACGAAGGACGGCAGCACCGCGATATAGAACAACAGCGCCTTGGGATTGAGCAGGTTCGTCAGCAACCCGCGCAGGAAATAGCCGCGATAGCTGCCCGTCTGTGTTTGCTGCGGCTTGCCTGCGGAAAACCACCCTTCCGCGGCAAGATAAAACAGAAAGGCGACCCCTGCCCATCGCAGGGTCTCGTAGAGCGCGGGTGAGGACTGGATGAGGGCTGCCATCCCCAGAGCGCTGGCCACACCGATGACGGAAAGCCCCAATGCAATGCCGGCGACAGCGGCAAACCCCGCCCGGCGTCCGTCCAGCGCCGAAATGACCGCAAGCCAGGTCATGTTCGGCCCCGGAGTGATCTCGATCACCACGGCTGTCAGGATGAAAGGCAGTAGATTGACGGGGGACACAGGCTCGATCATTCCCGACTATAGGGCTGAAGACACCGGAGCAAAACTGTTTCGCCTCGCTGACAGTGCAGAAAGACCATTCCACAACGCACCCGGCACTTACCGTGCGCTTTGCTCGCCCACCGTCAGCGGCCAGGTCACCAGGTAGTCTTCCAGCTCCTCCACATCGATATCATCTTCGGAAACCGTGCGGCCACGCACCGAGATGCCAGCCTGATGTACCGTGTCGGGATCGCCTGAGATCAGCGGATGCCACCAGTAGAGATCGATCCCATCGCGCACCAGCCGGTAGCCGCAGGTCGGCGGCAGCCAGCTCAGCGTCTCCACCTCTTCCGGTGTCAGCTGGATACAGTCCGGCACCGTCGCCTGCCGGTTGGGATAGTCCTTGCACCGGCAGCTTTCCCCGTCGAGCAGGGTGCAGCCGACATTGGTCCAGGCGATCTCGCCGGTATCCCAGTCCTCCAGCTTGTTGAGACAACAGAGCCCGCAGCCGTCGCAGAGGCTTTCCCACTCGACATTGCTCATCTCGGCCAACGTTTTGGTCTTCCAGAAGGGCTGTTCGCCCATGTGCTTAATTCTTCCATCCGTTGGATTTCAGCGACAATTTTACAAAAGATTGCCGGATTTTTAAGGCTCATTATCGATATCGGCGTAGAATAGAAACCCGGCCCATGCAAATATCGAATGGGACTTGAAGCCATCAGGATGCCATCGCGTTGCAGGATCCAAGCCAAGACGACAGCCCGAACCCGGAAAACGGCGCCCCGAAGGACGATCGTCCAAGGAAGCGCCATATCCTGCTGCGCGTCGATTCCTGGATCGATTCGACCGTCTGGAATGTCGGCTTCCGGCTTGGCGTCTGGTGGGAAGACATTACCATCTTCTTCCGGCGTTTCCGCATGCGCGGCTGGAAGAAAGTGCTATTCGAAGTGCTCGGCGAAGGCATGACCTGGGGCACGGCCGGCTCGGTGCTGATGCTGGCGCTCGCCCTTCCGGCCTTTGAAGACACCAAGGGCAACTGGCGGGCACAAAGCGATTTCGCCGTCACCTTCCTCGATCGCTACGGCAACGAGATCGGCCATCGCGGCATTATCCACGAGGATTCCGTGCCGATCGACGAGTTGCCGGATACGCTGGTCAAGGCGGTTCTCGCCACCGAAGACCGCCGTTTCTTCGATCATTACGGCATCGATTTCTTAGGCCTTGCCCGCGCCATGACCATCAATGCGCGCGCCGGCGGCGTCGTCCAGGGCGGCTCGACGCTCACCCAGCAGCTGGCCAAGAACCTGTTCCTGTCGAACGAGCGCACCATCGAGCGCAAGATCAAGGAAGCCTTCCTCGCCGTCTGGCTCGAATGCAACCTGTCGAAAAAGGAAATCCTGCGCCTCTATCTCGACCGCGCCTATATGGGCGGCGGCACGTTCGGGGCGGCAGCAGCCTCGCAATTCTATTTCGGCAAGAACATCACCGATATCAACCTGGCCGAAAGCGCCATGCTCGCCGGCCTGTTCAAGGCCCCTGCCCGCTATGCGCCGCATGTCAACCTGCCGGCCGCGCGCGCGCGCGCCAACGAGGTCCTCACCAATCTCGTCCAGGGCGGGCTGATGACCGAGGGCCAGGTCATTGCGGCGCGCCTCAACCCTGCAAAGGTCATCGACCGCGCCGAGGTCACAGCCCCGGATTTCTTCCTCGACTGGGCCTTCGACGAGGCCAAGCGCATCGCCACGCCCTTTGCCCAGCATTCGCTGGTGGTGCGCACCACCATCGACATGGGCCTGCAACAGGCGGCGGAGGAATCGGTGGAATCCAGCCTGCGGCAATATGGCGAGACCTACAAGGTCAAGCAGGGCGCCATGGTGATGATCGAGAATGGCGGGCCGGTGCGCGCCATGGTCGGCGGCCGGGATTACGGCGAAAGCCAGTTCAACCGCGCCACCAAGGCGCTGCGCCAGCCGGGCTCGTCCTTCAAGGTCTATACCTATACGGCAGCCATGGAAAAAGGCCTGAAGCCCGAATCGACCATCAGCGATGCGCCGATTACATGGCGCGGCTGGTCGCCGCAAAACTACTCGAAGGGCAGCTATTCCGGCCGCGTCACCCTGTTGACCGCGATTGCCAAGTCGATCAACACCGTGCCCGTACGCCTGGCCAAGGATACGCTCGGCACGGAAATCATTGCCGAAACCGCCAAGAAGATGGGCATCGAAACCCCGATCCGTACCGACAAGACCATGCCGCTCGGCACATCGGAAGTGACTGTCATGGATCAGGCGACGGCCTACGCGGTCTTCCCGGCCGGCGGCCTGCAATCACGCCGCCACGGCATCAGCCAGATCCTCAACTATGACGGCGATATCCTCTACGACTTCAATCGCGACGAACCGCCCGCCAAGCGCGTCGTCAGCGAACAGGCCAATGCCTCGATGAACTACATGCTGACCCAGATCCCGATCATCGGCACGGCCCGCAAGGCAGCCCTCGACAACGGCATCGTCGCTGGCGGCAAGACCGGCACGACGCAGGCTTACCGCGATGCCTGGTTCGTCGGCTTCACCGGCGATTACACCACCGCCGTCTGGTTCGGAAACGACGACTATACCTCGACCAACAACATGACCGGCGGCTCGCTGCCGGCCATGACCTTCAAGCGGTTGATGGACTATGCCGAACAGGGCATCGAACACCGGGCCATCCCCGGCATCGACAATCCGCTGCCAGGCCCGGATGCAAAGAAGAAACAACCCGAAACGGCCGCCGCAAAGCCCGCCGACGAAAATGCCCTGCCGCCGCTGGTGCGTCCCCGTTCGCTGTCTTCCGAGGTCACCCGGCTGTTGAAATCAATCGGCGAAAAGTTTGATACCGCCCCGGCCCTGAAAGCCCCGGCCGAACCACCGGGGAAAGTCGCCGGACTTTAGAACGCATCATTCCGGATTGTAGGGAAACAGCTGGATCTGCGTCTGCGTCGGGATCGCTCCGATGGCAACGACAAAAGTGCCGTCGAGCTTCAGCGGCGTATTGGCATTCTCGGTATAGCCGGCGATATCGCAAATGATGGAATTGAACGGGAAGCCCCGGCGATCGCCGATGCTGATGGTCAATTGCGTATGGTGGTTAGCCGGATGGCCGAGAGTGAGCTCGTATTCGGTTTTGCCGTTGTCGACCACGCCCATAAAACCGTCCCTGCCGCAGGTTACCGAGCCATCCGCTCCGCCCGAAGACGCCATCAGGCTGTAACCGGCCGATCCCTCGGCCTGGGCGGGAACGATTTCGAGGCGCAGGTGAACAGCCTTTCCATCGGCATCGGCCAGCGTTGAAAACAGAGTTTCAGCGGCCTTTTCGTCCGGCTTGGCATAGTCCAATGCGGCAACCACGGATACCGGCGGTTCCGCCATGGCGGGAGCTGCCCAGCCAAAACCGGCAACCGCGGATAAACAATACAAGACCCTCATGGACTTCCCCCCATCGGCAGCTTTCGCCTGCAAGCCTTCTAACACGGGTTGCATCTCGATTCCATATCGGCGCATCCCTGATTTCAAGAAAAACAACCCATGCATGCAATTTTGGGCGAAATTCCTTGACTCCGTCTCAACCGTTAATATTCTAATAAACCTTTGGATGTGTTTTCGGGGGCGTTGCCACATGCCATTTTCCTACAACAATAGCGCGATGATTCCGCTCAAACCGGGCCATTCCGTCAGCAAGGGATGGACAAGTGTCACCGGCAACAAGCCGATGGGCGTCACATGGCACTGGACTGCGATAGAAAGCCTTGCGACCACCCGCAAAGTGCTTGGCGGTCCCAGCGCCACCAGCAAAGGCATTGCCTCTGCGCATTACGGTATCGGCAGAACGTTTGCCGAAGGTGTGGACCGCTATGTCACCCTGGAAAACCGATCATGGCACGCCGGCAAGAACCAGGTGATGCGATGGGACGGCAAAAGATCGTTGAAGACAGAAAGCGGCGCACGCGCCTGCATCGGCGTGGAAACCTGCAATCTTGGCTATGAACGGCCGGGCGTTCCCGCCAAGGCCGATTGGATCGAGGCCGTCAACACCGACAGCAAATGGCTGATGAAAGTGCAGCCGTGGACGGATGAACAGTTTGAGATGATGGTTGCGGTCGGCAAGGAGATCCTTGCCCGATGGCCGCATATCGAGGTCCGCCACCACCATGGCCACCACGATATCTGCCCCGGCTACAAGCAGGACGTCGCCGGCTTCTCCTTCGCCGCGCTGCTGCGGCGCATCTATGACGACGACACCATCCCCGACGTCTGGTCAGATCTCTGGACGACCCTGGCGCGCCAAAAAATCCTTGTCTTTCTCGGCTACGACCTCGGCCCCTGGGGCGCTGATGGCCATTGGGGAGAATTCAGCCAGAGGGCGCTCGACGATTTCCAGAAGCAGTGCAAGGCGGTCCGGGTTCCGCATTGGACGACTTTTACCTGCTGGGACGTGCATGATGCACTCGCGACCCGGGGAACGACGATCGCGGCGGTCACCGCCGGCTGAGCTGCCATCCCACATCCGAAATGCACAACAGTTTGGGGATTTTGTTACCGGAGGGAATATCATGTCTGAGCCCATCGTCGACCGCGCCCATTTCGAAGCCAAATTTCCGAGTGCCAAGCTCTACGGCAAGACCCTGACCGCTGACCGCAAGCAGGGGTTCAACGCCATCTTCGACAGCTGGGATGCGGTCGAAAGCTACGATTCGCTGGAATGGCTGGCCTATGAGCTGGCGACGGCCTGGCACGAGACCGGCGGCCGGATGCAGCCCGTGCGCGAAGGTTTTGCCACAAGCGACGCGGGGGCCTACACGGCCGTGACGAAATACTGCAAGGCCCAGGGCATCTACAATTACGCGACGCGGCACACCAACGGCAATTCCTATTACGGCCGCGGTTATGTGCAGCTGACGCACGCCGTCAATTACAAGAAGATGGGCGAACATTTCGGTCTCGGCGATGCGCTTTATGCCAATCCGGACAAGGTGCTTGATCCGCATACGGGTGCAAAAATCCTCATCCACGGCATGATGGACGGCCTGTTCCGGCCCTCCAAGGGTACACTTCTCGATTATTTCAACGGATCCAGCCAAAAGTGGTTCGAAGCCCGCGATCTGATCAACGGCGACAAGGACAAGAAACCCGCCTGGACCGGCGGAAAGAAGATCGGAACGATCATCGCCGATTACGGCAAGGCATTCGTTTCTGTGCTTCGCTACAAGTGAATGCCGCCCGGCGAAATGCGACGTCACGGTAGATGGTTCAAAACAATGATCGATTTCGGACCAGAATCGTGCGACGGTCGAGGCGACGTAGACACGCCTTTTCGAAGGCAGGGCTGCATTGTCTCGACGCCAAACGGTAGAATATCTTGTTCCGTATCCCCTTTCTCGTTGCCCTTGCCCTCATCGTCACCTTCGGCGTCGGCATCATCTCGACCGTTTCGGCGCTGAAGGCGACGGTCGGATTTGGCGCGATCGCGCTCGGGCCATGGGTTGCCTTTCCTGATGCGCAGACCGAAAATACCGATCCTTACGCCAAGGCGCACCGGGCACGCGCCGGCAAGCTGCTCTATGGCGGCGCAGAAGGCCTGGAGTTCACCGCCGCCATGGACAGCACCGGCGAAAAACTGTCCTCCGGCTGTTCCTATGATATTATAGGAACGACCCCGCCCGCCCGGTTCTGGACGCTTTATACGGCCAATGCCAGCGATCAGCCGGCCAAGACCGATCCGGCCCTGCCGTCAGCGATCAACGCCTGGACCGTGCTGCGCAAACCTGACAGCACCTTTGTCATCCATGTTTCACCAGCCGCCCAGCCCGGCAACTGGCTGGCAATCCGCCGGATTGGCCCCTTCAAGCTGGTGCTGACCCTGCTCGATACACCGACCGCCGGTTCCTCCGGTCTGATCGATCTCGCGATGCCGGCGATCGTCAAGACAGGGTGCCCCGATGCGTAGCATTGTCTTTGCCATCCTCGTCGGTCTTGTCGGAGCAGCCCTGCTCCACATCGTCATCGTTCTGGCGTTGCCGCGGTTTACCGGCAAGGACGCCTATAGCCGGGTCCTCGGCCTTTACGAGATGGACAGTTTCTTTTCGCTGAACGCTGAACCGGGACCAACGGGCCTTGCCAATGACGATCCGTACCTGCGCGTCGCCGTCTGCGGATTTTCGGTCGATGGAGGGCCTGCCCGCTTCGTTGCCAAGGGTGCCGTGCCCTTCTGGTCGCTGGCAATCTATGATGCCAATTCCAACGAGATTTTCAGCATGAACGACCATACGGCGGTCAACGGCAATCTGGATCTGGTGATGGCGACGCCGATCCAGCTGGTTGACCTCAGAAAGGCACCACCGGAAAACCTTGCCCAATCAATCCTGGTGGAAATGCCGGATGAAGAGGGCTACGCCGTCTTACGTGCACTGGCGCCTATGGATAGTTTTGAAGAGACAGCCCGCGATTTTCTGGCGGAAGCGAGCTGCGAACCGTTCCGCCGGTAATCGGGAAGCGGTTACCGCTGAAGAAGCATCGCGATAATGCCACGCAACAAGCATTCATCAGCACATTGCTGCGAACCTCAAAAACCAATGGATCAGTGCTTTTTAGCTTTGCCTGCGGGCGGCTTTGCCGATGCTCCAGCCGGGTGACCGTCCAGGCGTTCGTAGCGAATGCCGGTAAACAACAGGATCTCGGCTTTTTGCGGCACGATCGGACCCATCGAGGGCTTGGGTGGTGCCCGTACAAGACGGTCCTCTAATCTGATAACCTCTGCCATGCTCGTCTCCAAAAATGGTTGAGACGGATGAACGATTGACCGATTTCACCCTGCCCGTTTTCGGGCTGACGCATTCCGGCTTGCTGCCCGGACAATCTGCGTCTTTCTCGTCTGCTCCTTCTTCCGGGAATATCCGGATTTCATGCCAGTCATGCAAGCGGGCCATTTTCGGCCTGGAGTTGCGGGCTATCGCCTGATTTGCGCTGCCGCCCGATTGAGCCATACGATCGTTAACAGTTACTTAACGGCCAAACCCAGTCTTCGCTATGCTCTGCCATCACCATGGAAATCATTGTGGGCAAAGATGTGGCCTTATCAAGAGATGTCCGGCACCGTAGCGCCGGACATGATCAAAAGCCCGCATGAACAGAATAGAGGAGAGACCACATACCGGCTGTTCCAAAGGGAACAGCACAGGCCCTTTCCGCTCTGGCGCCGCCGTTTAGCGCCGCGCCAGAAGGCCGATCACGAAGGAGACGCCGGCAATCGCCAGCAATGTAGAAACGGGCTCTTCGCGGATGCGCTCGCGCAGGCGCTCGGCAAGCACTTCGGCTTCCGATGTCACCACGGCCTTGGCACCGCTACCGATGGCAGATACGGATTCCGTCAGACGCGCAATCTCGGCGCGCAGTTCCGCAATCTGATTGTCGAGATCGACCCGCGCCGCGCTGGCTTCGATTTCTGCGACGGCTTCGTTCGGCACGGCTGAGAATTTCTTTTCGACCATAGTTGGGCTCCTTTTGCGATCCCCTCATAACGCGCCAGCCTGCCTTTGGTTCCCTGTTTCCGCTGGTCGGCGAAAGCTCTTTTCATCTCGCCTTCGGGCCTGCGCCGATCTGCGGAACGAAGCCGACCAGCTTTGCGTTTACCGTTGCCGGTAACGTGCACAGCAAAACAGCGCCATCTCAAAAAAGACATAAAAACAAAGGTGTTTGCACAGAACCGCTCGGCCTAGAACCCGAGGTGGTGCCGGATTGATAGGATGAACAACTCATGACGACGAAAAGACGATTTTCATTGAAGTCCACGCTGCTGGCGGTCGCTGCAACGGCAGCGTTTCTGTTGCCGGTAGCCGCACAGGCGGCAGAAGGCTTTGCCACCGCCAATGTCAACATGCGTTCCGGCCCGAGCACACGCTATCCGGCCGTCACCAGCATTCCGGCCGGCACCCCCGTGCAGATTCATGGATGCCTCGCCGACACGCCATGGTGCGACGTGTCCTTCTACAAGGGCCGCGGCTGGGTTGCCGGCCGGTATATCCAGGCGGAGTACCAGCGGCGGCGCATTTACGTGGAGCCGGACTACTACGACAATCTCGGCATTCCGCTGATCACCTTCGAACTTGGAAACTATTGGGATCGCAACTATCGCAATCGCGATTTCTACCGGGACCGGAATTCCTACCGCCGTGACCGCGACCGCGATCGCTATGATCCGGATCGCCGTCCGCGCCGGGATTACAACACGTTCGACCGGCCCCGCCGCAGCGATGACGACGGCATTACCATTGAGCGCCCCCGGCGCGACCCGGATCAGGAACGGATCGACCGCCGCCGCGACGACAACGCCCAGCAGTTCCGCGAAGATCAGAACAATCGGCTTGACAGGGATCGCCAGCGTATCGAACAGCGCAATCGTGCCGGTGGAATGGAACCCAGCAGCAATCGCTTCGACCGGAACCAGTATAACGGCAATAGACAAAACCAGCGCAACAATGGCGGCCAAGCGTGCCTCCCCGGCGATCCGAACTGCGGCAACTAGATTGTCAAAATCAGGTCATTGACGAAGACGGGCGGCGCAATGCCGCCCGTTTGGCTTTGCAGGCCGCTCACCGCTGACGCGACGGAACAATATCATCGCGCATGGGTTGTCCCTTCATGATGGGAGAACAGCATGTTTCCAAGTCCTTTACCCCAGTGGACCGGAGAAGACCGCCGCCGGCAATGTCTTCGTAATGTCTATCCTGCAATCCTTCTGCTTGCCGCAAAGGCGCATCTCGCCGGTTGGAGCCGTGAAGAAATCCTCATCGCGATTGCCGACGCCGCCGACAGCCAGCTCTGCGATATGACCGAAACGGGGCCTTGATCGATAATAGGGATCCGTTCGAAGAACCTGTGCAAAAGTGATCTCTCTGCCGAAGTAGTACCGCTTTGACGCTGCGGTAAACGAAATGTTAACCACGTCGCCCTACTCTGACACTATCATTCAGCCATGAACGGCAGGGGCGGCATCGCCTTGGTCGGCATCAATGTTTTCAGCGCCTTAGCGTCGATTGCACTGTTGGCATCCACGGCGTCCGGCGATGTCTCCTGCGGATCTGTCTGAATTTCGGCACCCTTTCGGATGAGCGGCGAAACCCGTCTGTCCGAATTCGGGACGGTGGTGTTTTGCGTACGAATGGGTGTGTCCGTGACGGATCGGTTTCGTGAGTTGGAAAGACCGCAGACAGGGCGGCTGAAGGACGTGGTCCTGATGGCGACCGTGACCGGTTTTGATGGCCTTCGCCATCCCCGCAGAACCGACCTCAAGCAATTCTCCGAGCTGTTCGAGCCGCTGTTTGCCGCCTCCAGCGATGAAGCCCGCCGTCAGGCGGCTGCCGCCCTGTCCCAATGTCAGCATGTGCCGCAGTCGGTCGCGTTGCAGATCGGCAATGCGCCGGTATCGATCGCCGCGATTTTTCTCACCCGCTCGACCTCGGTTACCGATGCGACGCTCATGCAGATCATTCGCGCCCAGGGACCGGCCCACGCCACGGCAATTGCCCGCCGCGACAATCTTTCCGTTCAGCTGGTCGATGCGCTGGTCGAACGGCGCCAGACATCCGCGGCGCCGGCAAAGCCTGCCACTGTGGCCCCGCAGACCCCGGCGGCAGAACAGCGTCAGCCGGAAGTGACCGCGCGGGAAATGACCACTGCGAAACTTCTGCGCGAGGAAAAGCTGCGCGGCGATATCAGCTCGCTCGCTCGTGTCACCCGGCCGGCACATCCGGCGATCGAGCCGTTGAGCCCGCTGCACGAGGCACTGCTGGTTCGTTTTGCCCGCTCCGGCGAGGCCAATCTGTTTGCCGCCAGCCTTGCCAGCGCGTTGTCGTCAAGCCGGGATCTCGGCGAGCGCATCCTGCTCGACATTTCCGGCCAGCAGCTCGCAACGGCGCTTGTCGCCCTGGATATGTCTGCTGCGGACAGCCTTTTCGTGCTTTCGGCGTTTTATCCCGACCTTGCGGAGCGCTTTGGCGCTGCGACACGCGGCGATGCCTTGCTCGCCTCCCTGCACATCACGGCAAGCCGCGCCCGCGTTCAAGGGTGGCTGCAAACCGAACGCGAGGCGAGCGTGCCGGGACATCAGCCCTATCTTGCACCCGACCGGGGTACCGACCCGCGCCAAGCCGCCGCCCGGCAGGATACGGCCCGCACGGCCCAGACCGGCCAGCCCAAGCGATCTTTCGGCCGCACGCACTGAGCCGTCCAACAGATCAGCTGTCCTTTCCGCCCGTGACATCAAACAGGTCACCACGTCTATCGACTTCGATTTCCACCACCCAGCAATCGGGATCGAACCGGACTTCCCGGGCAACCGCCTCGTCTACCGTCCCGCCATCGACAGCCTCCAGCCGGATTTCAAACAACCGGCCAGGTGATGGATCGTCGAAAAAACTCTGCGGCGCCGGGGCATAGAACGTTTCCGTTCCGAGGCGCGAGCGCTGCCGGATGAAGATCGCCCCCGCCTCCTCCGCGCCCTTGCGCAAAACGGCCGCGTAGCCGCCAAGACCGAAGACCCGGCGAACGAGGGCAGACACGAAGATATCGGATTTCAGGCGCATGAACCGCTGATACACCCGGCAGAGCCGCGGCGCAAATGGCAGGCCGGATCGCGGCGCTCTAAACCCGGATCGCCAGCCGCAACCCGCCCCAGTGGCGGCCGTTGACGAAGATCGGGGCGGAAATATCCTTCATCAGCACAAAATTGCCAGCCCCCATGTCGCGCCGGTAGGTCTGCACCAGGAAAGGCTCGATGCTGCGGCCCGCGGCAAGGCCGACGCGATCGTTGAACATGCGGCGATTGCGGCAATTGGCGGTATTCCAGTCGGTGTCACCGGGCCGCTGCGGATGGGAAAACTTGCGATTGTGGGTCGGCAGATAGCCATTCTCGTCGATCGGCGCACAGAAGGCGATGCGTTCGTCGGACGTGGCGACCGGCTCCAGAATGGCTGGCAGGACGCGGTCGGTAAACTCGGTAAAACGGGTGGTCATCTGTACCGGGTTGCTTCCGGCGATCTGCCGGTACTGCCGGTCGAACAGGGCATCCATACTGATACTGCCGGACGCGACATGGCGCTCGAAGACCCCGGAAATCGTCGCGGCGACGGCGCATACGGTGCGTATATAGGGGCTGTCAGGCGTTTCAAGGCCGGCACTTGCCGTCACCTGGATGATCTTTTCCGAGACCGCGACGACGGCATCGACCCGGGCGGAAGCCGTCTGCAGCGCGCCGCTCGATGTGTGGATCTCGGCAGCGATACCTGTCAGTTGCTCGGCAAAGGCCGCATATTGCCGGTCGACGGCATCGGTTGTCCCGGCGACAGACGAGGCGCTGTCGAGGATCGCCGACATCACCTGCTCCATGCTGGCAAAGGAGCCCTGGATCTCGCCGGCCTTTTCCTTGACGCCTTTAGCCGAAGCCGAAGCCTGCTCTCCGGCAGACGTCAACCGCACGATGCGGCTGCGCAATTCGCCGAGCGTCTTCTGGATCGAGGCGGTGGTCTGCGATGTCTGCAGCGCAAGCGCCCGCACTTCGGTTGCGACCACGGCAAAGCCCTTGCCGGCATCGCCTGCCCGCGCCGCTTCGATCGCCGCGTTCAGCGCCAAAAGGTTGGTCTGGCGGGCGATCGTGCCGATCTCGCCGGCAAACCGGTCGACATCCGACAATGCGCCGGAGAAAGATGAGCCGTGCCGATTTCGCGCGTGGTTGAAACCATGTGGTCGATTTCGAGCAGCGAGCCCTGCAGCCGCTTGCCCTGCTCGCCCAGCACCGTGCGAGCGCTGGTGGCCGATGCATCGGTTTCGCGCAGCGAGCGGGCGACCTCGCCATTGGCCGCAGCGATCGAGCGGGCGGTGGCAGTGACGCTGGAAAAGATATCGACATGGCGGGCAGACAGGGCTGCCGCATCCTGGATGGCGCCGGCAATATCGACAAGGTCGATGCCGAGACCGGCTGCTTCACGCGCCAGATCGGCGATGACGCGTCCAAGGCCACGTGAGCCCGCATCGCTACTGTCGTCACCCGGCTCAATTCCGGGCATGCGCAAAGCCGTCGTCACCATCCCAATTTTCTCCTCAACCCCGATACAACCTATGCGAACAGGGTTAACGAAGCGAGAACGGGAATTTTAGAGACCTGCAACGAGGGCGGGAAACTCAAAGTGCGCCGATTTCCTTCATTTTTTTCAGCACCTTGTCACTCGGCTGGCCGGTTTCGGGCAGACGGTAGTGCTTTTCGAAATGGCGGATGGCCGAGCGCGTCTGCTCTCCGGCGACGCCGTCGATCGACACGTCGCTATAGGCAAGATTGGTCAGCCCTTTCTGGATATTCATCACCAGTTCGCTAGAGGCGGGAATATCGGCCTTTGGGATATATTGCGGATCGACCTCTGCATTGCGGATTGCGGCGGCTACGGGGTCGAGATCTCCCTTGCCTGCCTTGACATTTTCATAGGGCCGCTGGGCGGGTTTTGCCGTGGCAAGCGCCTTTGGCCGCGTTTGCTGCGTACCGGCCGTGCCCTGCAGTGCCGCCAAAAGCGTATCGCTGGCGGATCCCGTCTCCGGACGGCCCGCCTGTTTTTCAAAGCGCAGGATTGCTGCGGATGTTTTCGGGCCGGTCTTGCCGTCGGCGGGACCGTCGTAGAAGCCGCGGCGCGCCAGCTCCTTCTGGATGCCGGCCACAAGTGCCGTGTCGGTCGCGGGTGTTGCTGCAGGAGCGGACTGGATAACCTGTGAAACGGTTTCCGTCTCAGGCTTCGGCTGTTCGATGCTGGCGGTCTGCTGCTCTTCATCTTCGCGCTGGATGACGAATGTCGTCACCTTGCGCGGGGCAAGGCTGTCATCCTCAGCGCCGATCTTGGTCGATTGCGCATCGCTCAGCGGGATGCGTGTGCGCATGAACGGCGACGGATGTGCGCCCGGTTGATACCACATGGCATTGGCGGCGACGAAGCTGAAAGCGATGGCAAACGCCAGAGAGCCGCCGAAGACGCGCGGATTGCGCGCCGCCTGGCGGCCGGCAAAAGTCAACCCACGCATCGCAAAACCAGCCGCGACAAGGGCCGGGCCGCGTTGCGCCTTCTTCTTTTTCTCAGGCTGTTTTCGCTTGCGAGCCGTCATGACCTGCGCTCCCGTTCAATTCCCGGGCATCCGTCCGGCTCGTCTCCGGATGTGCCCGACCGTTTGTGCTGTCCCGTCTATGCTCCTTCAAGCGCGGTGGAAATTCCACCATCGTCTGTTCCACAGATTCCTGCTCGTCGCTGGCGCGGATGCCCGAGCCGTCGAGCGCGATCGTCACCGTGACGATGGTTCCCTCACCTGCCCGGCTGCGCATGTCGAACCGGCCGCCATGCAGCGCCACCAATCCCTTGACCAGCGACAGGCCAAGGCCGGTGCCTTCGTATTTGCGCGTATAGTCGTTCTGGATCTGCACGAATGGCTGTCCGAGCATTGCCAGCTTGTTTTCGGCGATGCCGATGCCGGTATCGCTGACCACAAGATTGAGATCGGTGCCCACGACTTCCGCATCTATCGTGACGAGACCGCCGCGATCGGTGAACTTGATGGCATTGCCGACCAGATTGATCAGGATCTGCTGGATGGCGCGCTGGTCGGCATTCACCTCTGCGACATTGCGCATGATCCGGCTGGTCAGCTGCACGCCCTTTTCGCGCGCCTGCAGGCCGAGCATTGCTTCGCAGGCATTGACCACATCGGCCACCCGGAACGGCTCAGGGATCAGCTCGTAGCGGCCGGCCTCGATCTTGCTCATGTCGAGCATGGTGTT